>ERZ857984.10-NODE-10-length-280457-cov-6.179685_pt1 | contig 280457 bp, 290 predicted proteins | sample MGYA00519914_ERZ857984 | MGnify/ENA primary metagenome ERZ857984 (study PRJEB31778, sample SAMEA3449417) | human gut metagenome | biome: human gut; feature: human-associated habitat; material: faeces | place: United Kingdom | collected 2010/2012 ...
GTGCTATTAAGGCTAGTATTACTATTACTGCAAGTAACTCTACTAATGTAAATCCCTTATTTTTTTCTTTCATTCTTTATTCACTCCTTCTATATTTAGAATGTTATCACATTCTTTTATAAAAGTGTGCTTTTTTACTTCATAAAATCAAGTTCAATTTACATTTTTGTCTTATATTTAAAGGAATAAAAACAATTTTTCAACAAAAAAATATATGCTATTTTTCATATATTTTAATATATTTACTACCATATTTTTTTTCTTTTAAAAGTTCTAGTTCAGTTCTATCTATTTTCTCTGTTTCATATTCACATATAATCATAGCATCATCATTTAATAAATGATACTCCTCTATTTTATCTATTGCCTTATTTATTAGATTTAATTTATAAGGAGGATCTAGAAAAATTAAATCAAATTTAATTTCACTATCTTTGAAATATTTTAAAGCCTCTTCATAGCTTTTCTTTAAAAGAGTACTATTATCTATACCTTTTAGATTTTTTTCTAGCTTCTTTATTATTTCGTAATTATTATCTACAAAATAACACTTACTTCCTCCATTACTTAAAGCCTCTATACCTAAAGAGCCACTACCTGCAAATAAATCCAAACAAACACTGTTAATTACCTTATTTTGAATACTACCAAATAATGATTCTTTAACTCTATCCATCGTTGGTCTTGTTCCATTTATATCAAAACCTTCCAAATTTTTACCTTTATATTTTCCACTTATAACTCGCATTATATCACCTAATTATATTTTAACACATTATTTGAAGGTTGAAAAAAGATTTTGTAATAATTCAATTGTTTCAATTGTTTTTTCAAATTTATCACTTGCACGAAGTTTATATGCCGTCTTTACTTCTTCTTCAAATTGTTTAAATGAAGAAGGATTACGATTTAAAAATTTATACCAATAAGAATTTTCATGTAAATATCTAATATAATTAGGATCATTTTTTATTTTAAATTGAATATCAAGTGTCATTAATCTTCAAAATGTTTATATAAAGGTCGAGGTTTATATTCTACTTTATTACTAGATGTTGTGTCTTTAGTTCCAAAATCTTGAAGAACACCAATTACCCTACTAACACTATTTATTCCTTCTTGAAGACTATCTAGATCAACACTTTTAAACCAGCTTAAAAAATCAGTTGCACTTGCTACTGTTGCAGCTTTAGTAACTTCTTTTTTAGTAGTTAAATAATCATTCCAAACTTCATGTTCACTTCCATATAAATCATACATTTCATAAAATTTTTGCCATGTCATTTTATCTTCTTTTACAAATTTGATTAAACTTGGATTATTTTTTACAAATTCTTTAAAACTAGTCAATTTACTCATATAACCACCTACTTCATTATATGTAACTAGTTTAGAATGTTAACAAAGTATTTATTCAATTTTTTTGATTTGATCACTTATCCAAAAATAATCTTCATTATAAAAATCACAAACAAATATTTTTTTATTATAAATATAAAAAGTTTTAAACACTTCAGGAAGATTTGAATTAGTTAAAACAACAATACAAGATTTATTAATTTGAATAGCGGTTGTTTCTTTAGATGAAATTAGTTTAATAATTTTAGAATTAATTCGTTTATGATGATATTTTCTTTTAATATAATTTGTAAGTAAGTTTTTACTTATAAGTTGACATATACTGTTATAAAGAGATACGCCGTATGAAAAATTTTTTCTATCTAAGACATATAAATTGCGCAAAGTATTATATAAAACGAAAGAATTATTTTTGTAATTTTTATAATAATCTGTTTTGATTATAAATAAATAATATTTACGCATAATATCACCAAATAAATTATAATTATTTATTTAATCGTAAAATGTCGAAAAAAAAGATGTAATTAACATCTTTATTCTAAAACCGCTTTTATTCTTCTGACACCAGCGCTACTTGCCTCTTCTTTTTTAATTTTAAAAGTACCAAGTTCATTTGTATTTTTAACATGTGGTCCTCCACATAATTCAGAAGATACATCTCCGATATTATATACTGTTACAATATCAGGATATTTTTCAATAAACATACATTCAGCTCCTGATTTAATTGCTTCTTCTTTAGTCATTTCTGTTTTTGTAACAGGAAGCCCTTCTTTAATCCATTTATTAACTAAATTTTCAATTTTCTCTTTTTCTTCTGGAGTAAGCTTATGATCGCAAGAAAAATCAAAACGCATTCTCTCACTTGTAATATTGCTTCCCTTTTGATGTACATCTTTATCGACTACAATTTTTAAAGCTGCATTTAAAAGATGGGTTGCTGTATGATATTTTACTTCCATTTCACCAGTCGAAGCAAGTCCGCCCTTAAATTTTCCACGTGCTCCTTGACGAGATAATTCTTGATGTGCCTTAAATTTTTCTTTAAATCCTTCAACATCAACTTTAATATTTAATTCACTTGCAAGTTCAACAGTAAGTTCAATTGGAAATCCGTAAGTATCATATAATTTAAAAGCTAAATCTTTGTTTAATTTTCCATCTTCTATTTTCTTTGCTATTTTTTCAAATTCACGTAATCCTTTTTCTAAAGTTCGATTAAATTTATTTTTTTCATTTTTCAAAACATCTAAAACAATATCTTTATTTTGTTTTATCTCACTATAATATTTAGAATATTCTTTAATAACTAACATAGCTATTTCTTGTTCCCAATCACTATTAATATCAATATTTATTTTTTTAGCATGTCTGATTGCTCTTCTAATTAATCGTCTAAGTATATATCCTTGATCTGTATTAGAAGGCTTAATTCCAGCTGGATCAGCACTTATAAAAACTGCTGTTCTAATATGATCTGCAATGATACGCATACTTTTTTCATTACCTTCATAAGTTAAATTTGATATTTCTTCTATCTTACTTATAATATCTTTCCATACACTAGTAGTATAATTGTCATCTTTATTTTCTAAAACTGCAACAACTCTCTCATAACCCATTCCTGTATCAACATTTTTTCTAGGTAATTTTGTTACTTTTCCATTTTCATCTTTATAAAATTCCATGAAAACATTATTCCAAATTTCAACCCATCTATCATCTTCAGGATCAAAGACATCAGGAATAGGATCATCACTTCTAAAATAGAATATTTCTGTATCGCCACCACAAGGTCCTGTTTCTCCTGCTATCCAAAAATTATCATCTTTACCTAAATAAGCTATTTTTTTATCACTTATTCCAAGTTCTCTCCAAGTACCAGCTGAAATTTCATCTCTTGGAATATCTTTATCTCCTTCAAAAACAGTAATAGCTAATCTTTCAATTGGAATATTTAAAACTTTGGTTAAAAATTCAAAACTATAATTGATTGTTTCTTTTTTAAAATAATCCCCTAAACTCCAATTACCAAGCATTTCAAAAAAAGTATGATGTGTTTTATCTCCAACTTCTTCTAAATCTGTTGTTCTTAAACATTTTTGATAATCACAAAGACGTTTTCCATAAGGATGTTCTTCCCCCATTAAATATGGTATTAATGGTTGCATACCAGCTGTATTAAACAAAACTGATGGATCATTTTCTGGCACTATTGGTGCACTTGGAATTTGTTTATGTCCCTTACTTACAAAAAAATTAATATATAAATCTTTTAAATTCATTATTTCACACTCCTAAAAATATTTTTTGTTATTTCATCTAATTTATTTAAATAATTATCCATATCACCATTATTTAGTATATAGTAATCAGCAAACGCTATTGGTCCACCTTTAGCTGAATTTTCGATTTCAGCAATATCTCTTTCTTCTGCTTTTTTAGAACTTAGAGCTCTAATATTTCTTTTTTCTAATCTTTCATAACGTTTATTTTTATCAACTACAATGGAAATAACCGTTAAATCATCTTTAAATTTGTCCTTTAATATTTTAAATTCATCCCACGAATATAATCCATCTAAAACAACATTATTATTCTTTTGAGCTTCTTCTATTTTATCTAGCAAAAGAAGTGCGAATGCTCCCATTCCATATTCACTACGTAACTTTTCTCGCATCATTTTCTCATTTTCTGGTGTTATCTCTAAATTTTGCTCTTTTAATTTATCTAAAGTAACACCACCAAAGTATATTTTTTCAAAGCCTTTTTCCTCATAATAATCTGAAGCAATTGACTTACCACTTCCACACATTCCAACGATTGCGATTATTTTATTCATATTCCACCTCTTCTAGCATTTTTATTACAGCATCATTCAAGTTTTCTTTTTCTTCATTTATTATAACATATTTTGGAGTATAATCATCTAAATCTGTCTCCGTAATATGTTTTTTTTGTTCTATCGATAATCCATTATCATAATTTGGTCTTACTACTTTAATTACGATAACATCTGAAAAATTATTTTTTATATCCTCTATTTCTTCTTTTAATCTAATACCTGTAATTATTATATTATTTTTATAATAAGATAAAATTTTAATATCTTCAATTATTCTTTTGATTAAAAATTTATTATCTATCTTATTTTTAATCAATTCTATTCCTAACTGTTGTAATAAATCTCTTGGTTTATTATTATCACTACCATCCCAATCAGTAATTATTTGAGCATAATCTTTTAAAGGCTTTGTTATTGATAAGATAGTACTGTTTTGTTTATTTTCTTTAATTATTTTAGCTACACTATCTTTTCCAGATCTTGCTTTACCACATATAATATAAATATTTGGATTTTTATTTTCCATCATTTTCTCCTCTCAAAAGAAAAACCACGTGCTATTTCTAGGAACGAAAAGCCGTGGTACCATCCTAATTAGTCTTAATTTTTATAACGAGTATTACCCGGCAATTTTTAATTGCACTAAAGGATAGCTTTCAAATAAGTAAATGTTTCGTTTTCATCAACCACGAACTTTCTAGACATTTTATCTTATTTTACTTTTTCCTTATTTTTGTTTTAATTATTAAAAAATTCATATTTATCATTAAAAAACATAAAAATTGATTTTAAAGCAGCAATAATTGGTGTTGATATAACCATACCAATTATACCAAAGAAATAACCAAATACAAGTAATCCTAACATAATTGTAACTGGATGTAACTTAGTTGTTTTACTCATTATAAGTGGTTGTAATAAATTTCCTTCCAAAAATTGAACAACAACAATAATAACAAGTACTATAATACCAATTATTGGACTTTGGGAGAAACCTACAATAACAGCTGGTACTCCTCCAATATATGGTCCTGCATAAGGAATAATGTTAGTGATTCCACAAAATAAAGCAAATAATAATGGTGCTTTAAGTCCTGTAATACTAAATCCTATTGCCATAACAACAAATATTAATAAAGCATCAAGTAATAAACCTTGAATAAATTTACGAAGTGAAGTATTTACCTCATTGATTAAGTCTCTTGCATCGTTACGCATTCTTTTAGGGAGTAATGTTATGATAAGGTCATTCGCACTATCAAAGTTAAGTAATAAATAAAACCCTATTATCAAACCTATTACAAAGCTTCCAGCAAAAGAGAAGAATGTTTTTAAAACATTTATTAAAAGTGTTGGTAAAGATGCTGTAAGATTTGAACCAAAGTTTTCAATCATTGTAAACATTTGTGTTTTAATAGCATCTCCATTTATATAATCAATACTATTTAAGTTATCAAATATTCCTTCTGCTTTATTTTTTATAAAATCAAATACGGTTGGAATTACTTTAACAAAATCATTAATTTGATCATAAAGAAGTGGAATTATAGAACATATAATCAAGGCCATTACACCGATTAATATTAAATATGTTATAGTTGTTCCAAGACCTCTTCTAATTCCTTTTTTATTCAGCAATTTTACAAACGGATCAAAAAGCCAAGCAATAAAAATTCCTATAAAAAGTGGTGATATTGTTTTTAATAAGATTATAAAAGTTGATTTTAAGTTTAATTCTTTAAATAGTCTTATACCAATATAAATGGCTAATATAATAACTAAAAAATAAACAATTTCAAGTATTTTTTTAGAAAGATTTAATACTTCATTTACTTTAGTTGTATCAACTGTTTTACTCTTATTTTTATCTTTTTTCGAAAACATCTTCTCACCTCTATTTATAATATACTTCGATTATATCAAATATTTTCAAATATTTCTATTCTTATTGTAAATATTTTCCTATTTTGATATAATTTCCTAGAGGTGAAATATGATTAAGAATCTTTTAGGTGGTATGGCAATTGGAATTGCAAATATCATACCAGGTGTTAGTGGAGGTACAATTATTGTTTTATTAGGTCTTTTTGATAAAACAATGGAAGCTATTTCTAATGTTTTTAAAATTAAAATTAGTTTTAAAGAACGTATGAAAAGTTTTACTTTTTTATTACAAGTTATGATTGGGGTTGCAATAGGGTTAGTAGGTTTTGCTAAAGTACTTGATTTCTTATTTAGTACTTTTGAACATCAAACTTTATTTTTATTTGCTGGGCTTATTATTTTTAGTTTACCAATGTTAAAAAAACAAGAAATGGATAATAAAAAAATTTCCATTCCATTTTTCATAATTGGTGTTCTTGTAATTGGTATTCTTGCTTATTTTGCTCCAGCTAAAAAAGAAGTTGTTGTTCCATTATCAGATTTACTTGCTAAAAATTTAGATGTCGCATATATTTTAATTTTAATGGTAATGGGTGCTATCAGTGGAGCTGCTATGTTATTTCCTGGAATTTCTGGTTCAATGGTTTTACTAGTACTTGGATATTATTATTTATATAAATCTTATGTTTCAAATGTAACTTCTTTTGAACCAATGGTTTTAATTCCACTTATTTTTATCGCCATTGGTGTTGGTATTGGAATTATTGGTAGCGCTAAATTAACAACTTATCTTTTAGATAATTATCGTCAAAAGACAATGAGTTTGATCCTTGGACTTGTCATGATGAGTGGAATTGTTATTATTCCAAGAAGTGGTTATAATCTAACAATTCTAATTAGTTCTATAATTTGTTTTATAATTGGAAGTATCTTTATTATATTCTTTAATAAACTAAAAAGATAACGATTTATTCGTTATTTTTTATATACTTATATACCTCATCAATAGTATTATCAAAATTTTCAAAATCAACATTAAACCATTTTAGATCAAATTGATGTCTATTCCAAGTGTATTGTCTTTTCGCATATCTTCTACTTCTTTGTTTTATTAATTCAATTGCTTCTTCGAAACTACACTTGTTATCAAAATAATCAAACAATTCCTTATATCCTATTGGTGTTAGTACTGCTTTTGTTCTTATTTTAGTATCATATATTTTTTTTGCTTCTTCTAATAATCCATTTTGAAGCATTATATCTACTCTCTTATTAATTCTATCATACAATTTTTCTCTATCAGTTGTTAGACCAATAAAGGTTGTATCATACAGTAATTTATCAGTTTTTTCTTGATTAAAACTATTATTTGAATATTTATCTAATTCTCTTTCAATTCTTTTACGATTATTTTTATGAATATTTGTTTCTGGATTTATTTTTAATAATTTTTCGTATAACTTTTCATTACTATAATCTGAATAGTCATTTTTAATTGTTTCTTTATTAAATTTATAATCATATAAAGCAGCCTTTATATAAAGGCCTGTACCACCAACTAATATTGGTGTTTTATTTTTTGATAGTATTTCTTTTATTTTATTTCGACAATCTTTTTGATAATCAAAAACAGTATATTCTTCATTAATGTCTTTTATATCAAGTAAATGATGGGGAATGTTTTCTTTTTCTTCTTCTGTTACTTTAGCTGTCGCAATATCAAGTCCCTTAAAAATTTGGGTTGAATCTGCATTTATTATTTCACCATTTACTTTTTTAGCTAATTCAACACTTAGTTTTGTTTTACCAACTGCTGTTGGTCCTGTTATTACTATAATCATTTTGTCTTCTCCTTACAAAATTTGCTTTCAAGATATTTCATTGATTCATCTAATCGAGAAATAACTTGGTCACTATTGAAATCTAGGCCTATATCATTTAAACATTCTATGCCACTATTATTAAGTAATTTATCATTAAGTTTCTTAAATTTTTCAATAAAATTATCACTATTTTCATATTGTTCAATCATATAAGCATTTAAAAAATGTCCTAAAAGATGCCAATTATTTGCTTCAAAATTACCATGATCATTCAAAAAGTTTTTACAATTTGCTTCAAAAATTTTGGTATCATTATTTTTAAATAAAAAGCAATAATTTTCTAAGTTTATTTTTCCTAATTGTTGTTTGGTAATTATTAATTCTAAAATAAAAATAACATTCCTTCGTAAATCTTTAAATTTAATCATTTCATCATTATAATATTTCAATCTATCCTTATAGTTTATTTCGCCTTTATTATATAAAAATTCCAATATTTGATATTCCTCAAACTGAGATAATCCTTCTGTTAATAAATCATTTATATTATTTCTTGCTGCTGTATTTGGTTGATTTAAAAAATGTCTTATTTCATGAGCTGTAATCATAATATCACGAACATCTCCAAATAATGGTATATTTATTATATTTTCATTTTGATAGAAGACTATATCTTCCTTTGATGATAAATAAAGATCATCTAAATCTAAATCTTCGTCGCGATAATGAATATTAAAAATACCATTATTAAATGCTTTATCTAATTTTTCTAATACTTCGGGATAAAATTCACTGTAATATTCCTTTATTTTTTTTAATGTTTCAGTTGCACTACTCTTTTGATATGGTAATTCTTCTTTGATTATGTTAAGTTCTTTTTTATTAATATATAGATTGTAAAAAAAGGAAGAGTTATAACCAAAAAAAACATCGTAATGACAAATATAATCTTCAATAACACTATCTATTATTTCATATTGTTCCTCAGTCATAATACCACCTGCTTAAATTATATCAAAAAAAGACTTAAAAGTCTTTATTTTATAAACATCGAATCACCAAATGAAAAGAAACGATATTTTTCTTTTACAGCCTCATGATATGCTTTCATAATTTTATCTTTTCCTGCTAAAGCACTAACTAACATAAGTAAAGTAGACTTTGGTAAATGAAAATTAGTAATAAGGCTATCTATAGCTTTAAATTCATATCCTGGATAAATAAAAATACTTGTCCATCCACTACATTCTCTAAATTCGTCATATAGATTCATTATTGTTTCTAATGTTCTAGTAGTTGTTGTTCCAACACTAATAATTCTTTGGTTATTTTTTTTAGCTTTATTTAAAATTTCAGCCGTTTCTTTACTCATCATATAAAATTCACTATGCATTTTATGTTTTGTAACATCCTCTACATTAACTGGTCTAAAAGTACCTAATCCAACATGTAGTGTTATATATAAAACGGTTATTCCTTTTTCTTTTACTTTTTCTAATAATTCTTTTGTAAAATGTAAGCCCGCTGTAGGAGCAGCTGCACTTCCAATATTTTTGGCATATACAGTTTGATATCTATCTTTATCCTCTAATTTTTCATGAATATATGGTGGTAATGGCATTTCTCCTAATTTATCTAATATTTCATATAAAATGCCATCATATATTAATTTAAAAACACGAATTCCTTCATCCTTTATTTCAATACATTTTGCTTTTAATATTCCATCTCCAAAGTTAACCACTGTTCCTATTTTTACTCTTTTGGCAGGTTTTACTAAGCACTCCCAAGTATTATTAGTTTTTTCTTTCAAAAGTAAAACTTCAATTAAAGCATTTGTTTCTTCTTTTTGACCATATAATCTTGCTGGCATAACTTTTGTATCATTTAAAACTAAAACATCATTTTCATTTAAATAATCTAATATATTGTTAAAATGTTTATGTTCAATTTCACCAGTTTTTTTATCTAATACCAGCATTCTAGATTGATCTCTATTTTTAATTGGTGTTTGAGCAATTAATTCCTCTGGTAGTTCAAAATCAAAATCATCTGTTCTCATACATTCACTTCCTTATTATTTAATAAATTTATTTCGATAACAATCTTCTATTTTTGTTTTATATTTTACTTGAAATAAATCAAGATATTTTTTTTGTTCTTTAGTTAGTAGTTTAGAATTAAAAATAAGCGTATTTTGATTAGAAGGAAAACCAATCATGTAACCTAATTTTTCACTAAAAAAATCAACTTTTCTATGATATCCATGTACTTCAATGTAATGTTTATACTTATTGCAAATACCAAATTCTTTTATTAAGTGTTGATTCAAAAGTAAATGTATCATTTTCAAATGACGTTGTAAAATATCATTATTATAAATATTTCCTTCTGAATCGACACAAAAGCCTATTCTAGTATCTTTATTTAATGTTTTCTTATTTCTACAAACATTATAATCAGTAGCAGGCATAAAATCAAAAGAAAAATTGGGTTTCTTATTAATTAAATCATCATAATTACTAGATGTATTATATAGGGAATTTATATAATACTTACCATTATATGGTAGAAGATATTCATCTTTCTCAAAAAAAGGATTCAATAAAATATATTTAAGTTCCATCATCACAAAATCAAAATATGGTTCAAAAATAGTATAGTTTTTTCTAAAATTTCTAAACCTTATTAAATTTTCATCGGATAATGAAATATACTCTTCTGTTTTTTCCTGACAAAAAAACAAAATGTCAAAATAATTTAGTTCTGTCTTTTCATTATCAGGACTTATAATTTTAACCTTAAAATCTTTCATGAATTTTCCTTTTTGTTTATCCCTAAATGATCGTAAGCTTTTTGAGTAACAATTCTTCCTCTACTAGTACGCTTTAAAAGACCAGTTTGTAATAAATATGGTTCATACACATCTTCAATTGTTGTCTGTTCTTCCCCTATTGATGATGCTATTGCTTCAATTCCAACTGGACCACCATTAAATTTTTCAATTATTGATTTTAACAAATTATAATCTGTGTCATCTAATCCTAAGCTATCTACCTTCAAGCGATCTAAAGCTTCTTTTGTTATATCTAGTGTTATCTCTCCATCACCTAAAACAATGGCAAAATCACGTACTCTTTTAAATAATCTATTAGCAATTCTTGGTGTACCTCTACTACGACGTGCGAGTTCAATAGCTGCTTCTTCACTTATTTTTGTTTCTAAAACTCTACCCGTTCTTTTAACAATTTCAACTAATTCTTCTTCAGTATAATATTGTAGTTTTGAAATAATTCCAAAACGATCACGTAAAGGACTTGATAAATCTCCAGCTCTGGTAGTTGCCCCAACTAAAGTAAAGTGTGGAAGTTCTATTCTAATATTACGACTTGATGAATCAGTTCCTACGATAATATCTAAAACATAATCTTCCATTGCAGGATACAATATTTCTTCAATATATCTTGGCATACGATGGATTTCATCAATAAAAAGGACGTCACCCTCTTCTAAACTTGATAAAATAGCAGCAAGGTCTCCACTTTTTTCTATAGAAGGACCACTTGCTGTTTTAATATTAACACCAAGTTCATTTGCAATAATATAAGCTAGCGTTGTTTTACCAAGACCTGGTGGTCCATATAATAAAACGTGATCTAAAGATTCTTCTCTTATTTTAGATGCTTTTATAAAAACGTCCAAATTATTCTTTACTTCAGTTTGTCCAATATATTCATCAATACTATCAGGCCTAATTGTTTTTTCAAATGAATCTTCTTGTAATTCATGATTAGTTATTACTCTTTCATCCATTTTAATTACCTCCTATTTTTAGGAAACTCTAAAATTTTACATTTCACTTCATTTTTCAATCTTTTTCTCATTTTGTTTAATATCAATCTTGTTTCAAAAATATTCATATTTAAATAAACAAAACTTCTTTTTACCAGTTCAAAATCTAATTTTTCATCTTCAAGCACTACATCGTACATTAAATTCGAAAAATATTCTAACATAAAATCAGAGTATTTTTTTAGTTTACCTTTTTTATCCATATAATTAAAAATTACTTCATCAATTATTTTTAATTCATCAAGTGATAGACGAATCTTTACATTTGAATAATTAAACCTAATGACATTAATTAAGTTTACTTGTTGCTTTAAAATATCATTTATTATTTTTTCTTTTTTTGTTTCTAAATTATCTAAACGCATTGTTTTCTCCTATTTTAGAAGTAATTTTAAAGCCTCTTTTACCTGTTTTTCAATTGATAAAGAGGTATCTATATTTTTAATTACTTTATTAATATCATTATTTTTATAACCTAAAGCTTTCAATGTTTCCATTAATTCTTCATTAGATTGTTTTTCAATATTACTGCTTACTAATTTTCCTTTTAAATCCAAAATGATTTGTCGTGCTACCTTATCACCTATTTTAGGAAATTTTTTCAAAAAACTAATATTTTCATTTTCGATTGCACTAATTATTTCTTCTAATTGTCCACTTGCAAGTATTGGTAGAGCCATTTTACACCCTAGTCCTTTAACATTTATAAGTTTTAAAAATAATTCTTTTTCTTCTTTGGTCTCAAAACCATATAATGAAATTTCATCTTCTCTTACATATTGGTATATATATATTTTATAACGTGTATCTATTTTAAATTTATAGGGATTAGCAGTATAAACTAAATAACCTATGTTTTCATTTTCTAAAACAATATAACTCGTTTCTATTTGTTTTATCTCACCAATAATATAACTATACATATGATATCACCTACTCTTAAATCTCCATGATTAAATTATACCATATTAAAAATATTTAATAAACAAAAATCGAACAAATGTTTCAAAAAAGACACTTTATTAAGTGCCTTAGAACCCGATTATAAAACAAATCATAAAGAAAGCAAATCCTAATAAACAAGTAAGTCTTGTTATAAATAATTCTCCGCCTCTTTCTTTTCTGTTTTGAAATAAACTATCATTTCCACCTGTCAATGCACTTGAAGCACTCTCTGCTTTTCCAGCTTGAAGTAAAACAATAGCAATTAATAAAATTGATATTATAATTAATGCTGTTTGCATAATTATTCCTCCTAACTTCTAATAATTTACCATATTATTAACATAATTGCAATATTAATTAGTTTGATAATTTTTTATTTGATTAATATTATTATATTCAATTGTAATATTATAATTATTAATACTTGGATTTATTGTTTTAATAGCCTCTGTTATATCAATTTCAACTTTATAAACGTAATCTTTATTCTCATAAGTTGTTAAAATAATATTACCTGAAACTTCTGATTCAAAAATATTAAAATTAGAAATATAATACTCTTTTTTTATTTCGTTTCCTTCATATTCAATCGTATTTTTTAAATTATCATCAACTAAGTAATTTTTAATATTATCTAGAAATAAACTATTAAGATTAATATTTAATAAATTAGATACCACTTCATTATTTATTTTTTTATAAATAATATTATCTTTAATTGTATATTTTTCATGAGTATTTATTATTTCAAAATCATTTACAGTTTGATATTTAATACCTTTAATATCTGTAATATTTTGATTTTCGTTAATGTTTATAGTATATTCATAATTATTTGTGTTTTCAATTTTTTGAACACTATTTAATTCTTGTGGTTTTGTATTTGTTGTAGTAACTCTAGGATTACTACAAAACTTAACCATCAAAATCAATATAAAAATAAATATTAAATATAAACTAAGTTTCATAATAGCTTTATATTTTGGATCTTTCCATGCTTTTTTAAATAATTGATAATTTTCTTTAAATTTTCCTTTTTCCATAATTTACTCCATTATTTTACCAATTAATTCTTCTTTATTTTGAAGACCATTAATATAACTTTGAGCTGACATTTTCTTTTTTCCTTCTGGTTGAAGTTCTGTTATAACAATTTCACCATTTGATACTTTAACACCTATTCCATCATTATAAATATTAGTTATTTGACCATCAAGTAAACCTGTAAAATTATTATCTGACATATAGCATTTCCAAATTTTAATTCGTTTAGAATCTAACATTGCATAAGCACCAGGCCAAGAATTTAATCCTCTAACTTTATTATACACTTGTCTTCTAGTTGCACTAAAATCGATTCTTTCATCTTCTTTTGTTATATTATAGGCATATGTTGCTTCATCATCATTTTGTTTAATTCTTGTAGCTGTTTTATCAACAATTGATGGTATTGTTTCTAATAGTAAATCACGTCCTATTATACTAAGTTTATCATGAAGGCTTTCTGCTGTATCGTCATCATCAATCGCAATTTTTTTCTGTGAAATAATATCACCTTCATCCATTTCAGGACTCATATACATAATGGTCATACCTGTTTCTTTGTATCCGTCCATTATAGCATGATGAATTGGTGCTCCACCTCTTAATTTTGGAAGTAATGAAGCATGAACATTAATACAACCATATTCTGGATAAACTAATAATTCTCTTGGTAAAATTTGCCCATAAGCACACGTTATGATCAAATTAGGATGTAATGATACAACATCTTGCCATTGCTCCTTAATATTTTCTGGTTGTAGAACTAAGGTCATATGTTCAAGAGCACATTTCTTTACCTGTGGTTCTGTTATTTTACCTTCACGCCCAACCTTTTTATCTGGTTGCGTTACAACTCCTTTTACTTCATAATTTTCAAACAATCCTTCTAAGATAGGAACGGCAAAATCTGGTGTTCCCATAAAAACTATCTTTAAATCTTTTTTTACTTCTAAATCATCTATATTCATCTTATCACCTATTATTATTTTATCATATTTTTGCATTTAAAAAAACATAAATATTTATTTATGTTCCAGGCTGTGACAAAGCCTTTTATATTTCTCCCACTAAAGTATAAAAAAAGTGCTTTTTAGGGATTAAATACCTAATATTTGCTCTTTTTTAGACATTTTAGTCCACTTTGATTTTATTAAAAAATTAATTTTTTCAAAATAGGTAGTTTGTCAACAATCTGAAAAATACACTTATTTGTGTATTTTTTTATGCTCCCATATCAGAAATAACATATGGATCAGTTGAAGTTCCTGTTCCACTTTTTTTAATAACATTTGCATTTATAACAATTGTTGGATAAACAAATCTTGAATTTGCATCAATTGGTGCTGTTGATAAATTACCATCCGTATTAATAATAACGTGATTATTATTTGAAAAATTCATTGTCCACACTGTACCAGAATTAGTAGGTGAAAGATAAGTATTACCGTTTTCATTTTTTGTTTTTAAATATTCACTAGCAGTAATAATTCCAATTTTTCCTGTGAAAATATTATTACTTTCTTCTGATGAAATAATATCATATCCTTTAGAAATATCAGTTATACCACCAACATTAAAGTTTACATCGTTCTTAATAATATTAGAAGATAATTCATTTATTTTTGATTCTAAAGTAGTTTTTAAATCAGAAGACGATTCATATGAATTCGCATTAAAGGAACTACTAGCTAGAAAAGTAGAATTCATTGTTTTAGCTGATGCAACAAGTTTTATTGTTTTATCACTTGTGTTAATTGAAAGTACATTCCATATCGTATCATAACCATCTATTTTAACATAGTTTGTTGGATTTAATCCTTGAAAGAAATATTCATTACCTAAATTAACTAATCCACTATCCTTTTTTGAAATTAATGTGTCAGTAAATATTTTATCTAATGTAATATCTTCACCTTCAGAATTTTTATTACCGCCAGTTTTTTCCAATGTATTATTATTTGTTAAATATGTATAAATATACCCTTTTTTATTATTACAACCAGCCATTTCTTCTGCCCTTTTATTTTCCTTAGTATCATCTTTAGAATAAGTATCTTTTCCATCTTCGTAAGTATATTCATACTGATTTTTATTACTTTGATAACTAACAACAACACATCCTGTCATTATTTTTTTAGTTTTAGGATTTTCAATAAATTCATCTTGTAAATAGCCATCTTTTTTCAAAGTAGTAAGGGTTAAATTTATATTATTCAAATGATATGGATCTTTTTTTAATAACTCATCCGTATTATCAACTACCCATTTTTTAGAAGCTTTTTCAATTAAATCAACTTGAATATTATATGATTTTTCTTTTGATTTATCAATAAACGATGTTACTGATGGAAAAATTATCAAATATGTAATTCCTATAATAACAACAACAGCAAGTAACTCTACTAGTGTGAATCCATCTTTTTTCATACTCTCACCTTCCTTTATTTTAACACTTTATAAACAATACGTAAACCTAATTTTCTTTATTCACTTGAATATCAAATTTTTCTTTTAAAGTTATATTAATACTTGAATCATCTTTAATTTCACTTCCAGCACCTAAGCTTTGACTTTCAACATAACCATAACCTTCAACATTATACTTAATTTTTAACATATCACATAAGGAAATAGCATCCATTCTACTCCATCCAGTAATATCTGGCATTGTATATTTTTCATCATTAGTCATAAGAATTATTCTATCTCCTGAAACAATTGAAGTACCTTTTTTTACTGATTGTCTAACAACTCTATCACCATTTCCAAGAACTAAGACATTAATTCCATTTGCTTCTAATTCTTGTTTAACATTTTCAACTTTTTTACTTGTATATGATTTTACTTTAATTTTATTTAAAGTACTGTTATTTGTAACTTCTGTAAACATTTTCTTATATTTAGCTATACTTTTCATTAAATCTTTAACATTAGTTGATAAACCACTTGATTTTCCCCAAGTTGGTTTTTTCATAGCCGCATAAATAATTATTTCTGGATCATTCTTTGGATACATACCTGCAAAAGAGAAAATATAAGCATTATCTCCCTCTATATATTTTCCGTTTTCTGATATTTGAGATGTTCCTGTTTTTCCTATAACATCAAAACCATCAATTCGATATGGATATCCTGTCGATCCCGGATCTGTTCCTTGAATAACATTATACATTAAATCTTTCATTTTATTAACGGTAGATGTTTTAACAAGTTGTTCACTCTCTTCTACTTTACGTTTATAATATGTTTTTTTAGTATTTGGATCTTCAATTTTCTTTACGATATGAGGCGTTAACATTTTCCCATTATTAGAAATCAAAGTTAAAGCTTGTAATTGTTGAATTGGAGTTGCCGTTATACCTTGTCCAAAAGAAGCCGTTGCAACTTCAATTGGATAATTAAATTTAATGGAACCAGATACTTCACGAGATAATTCAATATTTGTTTTTTTACCAAATCCATATTTATTTAAACATTCTCTTAAATCTTTTTTATCTAAATATCTATCCATAATGTTAACAACACCAACATTACTTGAATACTCATAACCTTTATCAAAAGTAATTGTTCCCCATCCATAATCATTCCAATCGGTAACCGTATCATCACCTATTTTAAATGTTCCAGATGTATAAGTATCATTTCCATTATAATTTCCTTTTTCTAAAGCACACATATAGGTGTATGTTTTCATCGTTGATCCTGGTTCATAGGCAATTGATAACAATGGATTTTCATAATTTGTTATATTTCTTTTATTTGGATCAAAAGAAGGTGTAGATGATGTTCCTAAGATATCTCCCGTTTTCGCATCCATAACTGATATTGTTACCCATTCTGGAGAATATTCACTATCTATTTTTTTTACGGTTGATTCTAAAAATCTTTGAATATTAGCATCAATCGTTAAATGAATATCATAACCATTTAAAGCATCAATTGAAACTTCTTTCGCACCTGTTATTTTATATCCATATCTATCTTGTTGATATTCTAAATATCCATCTGTTCCTTTTAATAAATCATCATATTTTGATTCAATTCCAAGTTCTCCAACTATTTCTGTTTTTGTAACTTTTTTATCATAATCATCATAACTTTGAACTTCTTTTTTCTTAGCATATCCAACAACATAAGAAGCAAAATCACCATTAGGATAATACCTTTTTTGATCTTCAATAAAATCAATTCCTGGTAAATTAAGTTTTTCTATCTCTTCTTTTTTTAATTCTGTTATTCCTTTAGAAGTACTTCCAAGTTCTACTTGATAAACTTTTTTTTCTTTTCCTTTGTTTAAGATATCTTTAAGATATGATGCATCCACTTCTAAAATAGGCGCTAAAGCGTTGGCTGTTGAGTCAACATCCACAACATGTAAAGGTTTAATAGAATTTTCACTTCTTTTTTCATTAGTATAAGCTATAACTGTATATGAACTAACATTTAAAGCTAAAACATTATCTTCAGAATCATATATAGTTCCGCGAGTTGCTGGCAAAACTTTCTTTACTGTATTTCTTTTAGCCGAAAACTCATCCATATCCTTTCCATAAACTTTATTAGATAAAGCTAAATAAGCAAATTGTAAATACAATAAAAAAATACAAATTAAAAAGAAAGCAAACATAACAATAGGTAAATTCCATGTTTTATTTTTCTTTTTCTTTGTATTCATTATTACACCTCGTTAATCGTTTATTACAACCACATTATCATTATTATAAGCAAGTCCCATATTCGAAACAACTTCTTTTACTTTATCAAAAGAAGTAAGTTCATTAACTTTCATAGTTAAACTTTCATTCTTTTTTTCTTGATTATTTATTTTATATTCAAGTTGTTCAATACTCATATTCAGATGTCCAATTCCTGCTCCACAAAATATTTTCAAAACCATTGTAAAAACAAAAGCACAAATTGCTAAACTATATAATTTTTTCTCGCCTTTTGTTATACGAGCTTTAACTTTTTTCTTTTTTTTCATATTATCCCTCTTTTACTCTTTCAATTACCCTTAGTTTAGCGCTTCTAGCTCTTGGGTTATTTTCTATTTCTTCTTTTGTTGGTAACACTGTTTTAATGATTTTAAATTGTGGTAAATAAGAATCTGGTATGACAGGCAATTTTTTTAATTCACTTTTGATATCACTAACTTTTTTAAATCTTTCTTTACAAATTTTATCTTCTAATGAATGAAATGTTATAACACAAATTCTTCCATTTACTTTTAACAGTTCTAAAGCTTGATTTAAAGCGGACGAAAAAACATCTAATTCTTTATTAACTTCTATTCTAATTGCTTGAAATACTTTTCGAGCTGGATGTTTTTCACGTTTATATTTTTCAGGAACGGAAGATTTAATAATATCAACTAGTTCTAAAGTTGTTTCAATTTTTTTACTTTTTCGAACATCTACTATTCTTTTAGCAATACTAGTAGCATATTTTTCTTCACCATATTCTCTGAAAATTCTAATCAAATCTTCTAACTGATATTCATTAATAACTTCATAAGCAGATAATTTTTGTTTTTGATTCATACGCATATCTAATCTTGCATCTTCATGAAAACTAAATCCTCGTTCTTTTTCGTCTAATTGTGGACTAGATACTCCTAAATCAAATAATATTCCATCTACTTTTGTTATTTTTCTTTTTTCTAATTCTTTTTTCATTTCAACAAAATTACTACTTATAATTTCATAATTGTTCCTTATTTTTTTTAATTTTTCAGAGCTGTTTTTTATTGCTTCTTCATCTTGATCAAATGCATAAAGATAACCATTTGGAATGTTTTTTAAAATATTACTACTATGTCCTGCATATCCCAAAGTTGCATCAACAATAATACTATCATCTTTCAGATTTAAATATTTTATACATTCGTTTAGTAATACGCTCTTATGCATTATAAGTCCCCCTAAATATTTAAATTTGTCGAAAATAGTTTATCAGCTATATCAGACAAATTTTCTTCGTTATTTTCAATGAAACTGTCCCAATTTTCTTTACTCCAAATTTCTAATCTCTCGTTAACACCTATAACGATACAATCTTTTAATAAATCAGAATATTTAATAAGTGGCATTGGTATATTAATACGTCCTTGTTTATCAAAGTTAACTTCTGTTGCTCCTGATAAAAAGAAACGCATGAAATTACGGGCATCTTTGGTATTAGGCAATTCTTTATATTTACTTATAACTTGATTCCATTCTTCTTTTGGATAAATAAATAAGCAATTATCCAATCCACGAGTCACAATAAAACTCTCTCCAAGTTCATATCTCAATTTTGATGGAATTGTAAGTCTTCCTTTATCATCTATTTTTTGATGATATTCCCCCATAAACATAAAAAATCACCCACTTTTATCCACATTCTACCACTTCATACCACTATTTTACTATTTTATAGGTATTTTGTAAATAGTTTAACAAAAAAAAGATAAGTTTTTCTTATCTTTTAATACTTACTTAAAAAATCGCCAATATTGTCAAAAATTTCATAAAAGAAATCTAATATATAATAAAATTTATTTTTAATTTTATAGTCTTTAGCATTACTAGTATCAATAATTAAAATAAATCCATCACTACATTTTTCTATTTCAATTTTTGCATTATATCTTTTATACATTGTTTCTAAATGACTAAAGTCATAATTTTCATCAACGTATATATATATTGTTTTTTTATTTATGTACATACTATCTCTAACAAAGGTTTTAAAATATTTTTTTAGTTCGTCAGCATTAGCAATAATATAGTCAAATCTTCGTCTACCAAATACCTTTCGTATTTTTTTTATAGGGATTGATTTTAATTTTTTTCCAGCTTTTCCTTTTTTATTAAGAGCATTACTATTTAATAAATCACAATTTACAATTTTGTTATTCTTTTCTATTAGATTTAAAATATTTTCTTCAGTTATTCCTATTCCAAGTAAATTACCATCTATATTTTTTACATATGACTTTAGATAACTATTTATTTTTTTCATTGTTACCACCTGTTTTTATTATATCATTTATGATATAGCTTGTACATAACAAACCAGCTGTTGCAGGTACAAAAGAATTAGAAGGAATTGTTCCTTGTACTTTTTTAATTCCTTTTTCATCACTACAAACAACCATTACTTTAGAATTTATTTTTTCATCTTTAACCATTTTTCTTATGTGTTTAGCAAGTGGATCATAACTTGTTTTTCTTATATCCATGATCTTTAGTTTTGATGGATCTAATTTATTTCCCGTTCCCATCGATGATATTAATTTAACATTATATTTAATACTTTTTCTTATTAAATCCATTTTTGTTTTCAAACTATCACAAGCATCAACAATATAATCTAAATTATAATCAAATAAATGATCAATATTATTCTCATCAATATATTCTTTTACTTTAATTACCTCACAGTCAGGATTTATTTTTTTAATACGTTCTTCCCAGGCATCAACTTTATATTTATCAACACTGTCAATGGTTGCAATTATTTGTCTATTTATATTACTTTCATCAATTGTATCAAAATCAACTATTACTATTTTTTTTATGCCACATCTTACTATACTTTCAGTTGCATATCCCCCTACACCACCTAAACCAACTATCATAACGATTTTATCTTGGATAAGATTTAAATTTTCATTTCCTACTAATAATTCCAAACGTTCAAATTTCATAACAACACCTCAAATATTTATCATTATTATAATATATTTTTTAATAAAAAAAAACATCATTTATGAGTTTTTCTTTTGAAGATAATAACTATATAATCAATTATCATTACAATTATTAACAAATAAGTTATATAATTCGGAATCAGATAAATAAATTTATCAAATAATGGTTGGATAACATAAATTACAAGTACTGATCCAATCGCCCATATAAAGGATATTTCTAAAGAAATATATTTACCAATATGAAATTTTAATTTTCGATAATCCCAAAAAGTTATGTGAAAAAACTTTTCTATTAATACTCCACCTATCCATTCTATTAATGTCAAAATTATCATCATAATTATAGCTACAATTAATACTTCTAACCATTTTTTTAAAGTTAAAATTCTAAAAACTAATTTTGCTATTACTAATATTAAAACACTACCAACACCATAAATTGGTGTCCAAGGCCCATGTAATATTCCACTACCACTGTCCTCTTTATTTATAAGATGAACAATATTTTCAATAAAAAAACCTAAAAAGGAATATAGAAAAAAACAATTGATATAGTACATATAATCACCATAAATATTATTCCACTTATTTTCCTTTTTATGTATATTAATTAAAAGCTAATTCAACATCTATTTCTTCATCTAAAATTGCTATTGTCAAAAAGATAATACCACTTACCAAAACGAGTGCTGATCCTATAAATGAAGCATACGTTAAATTTTTCTTTTTTTGACTATCAAAAGCATTTAAACTTTTTACATCATCATAACCATCTTTCGCAAAATAATAATAGATAATAACTAAAATTGAAAAAATTAAAATTATTAAATTTTGATATTCTTGTCTACTCTTTTCATCATTAAACAATATGAAATTTTTTTCTTTACTATTGGCATACCAACTTAGTATTATTATTCCAATATATATTATCCATATAAAATTTTCTATTTTTATATCTTTTAATCTATCAAGTTTATCATTCATACTATATGATATTAAAAAATCACCTATTTTATAAGTGATTTATCATTAATTTTAATATTAAATTGTTCTGGTATTTTAGAACTATATTTTTCTATCTTTCCTGTTATAGGATTTTTTAATTCTAAAATATTAGCATGTAAATACAATCTTTTTTCTTTCTTTTTACTACCATATTTTTTATCACCAACTATAGGATGATTTATACTTTTCATATGAACACGTATTTGATTTTTACGCCCCGTTTTTATATTTATTTTTAACAAACTATACAATTTGTTTTCTTTTATTACTTCATATTCTGTTATCGCTTCTTTACCATCTTTAGAACAATAAACATATCCTTCTTTATTTTCTTTTAGTTTAGAATTAATAATACCTCTCTTTTTTTCTAAAACGCCTTCTACGATTGCTACATAATATCTACCAATAACAAGATCATTCCAATTATTTTGATACAATTTTTTGATTTTTTCAGATTTAGCAAACATAACTACTCCAGATGTATCCCTATCTAATCTATGAATAATGAAAATATTATTGTTTTTATTTTTTGATTTTACATATTGACTAACTTTATGATAAAGTGTATTTATTTTTTCATTTTCTGTACTAATTGTAAGTAATCCTGCCTTTTTATTTACAACTATTATATTATGATCTTCATATATTATTTCAAAATCATTTTTTAAACGATTTTTAACAATAGCAATCATGTCACCTTTTTTTAACATGTAATTAGCATTTGTTATCGTTTTTTGATTAACACTTATCTCTTTATATTTTAATAAGTTTTTAGCTTTCTTTTTTGTCATATCATTTATGTTGTTAACTAAATAATCTAAAATTTTTTCTTCTTTTAAAGTTTTGTATTCCATATCATCACCACTTTATCTTTTTTTGAACATCACCATTTATAATTTTAATAATTTCTTATTACCTAAATCATTTATCTCATAATAAATTTTTTTCAAATAAGTGTTTGGAACTCGATTATCATAAAAAGCACTTAATTCTGGATAAACCTCTAAAATATGTTCTTCATAATCAGGCTTTTGACCCTTAATTTTTGGTGATAAAAAATTATTATCATCATAACCATATACATATCCACATAAATACCTACATTTACTATCATTTACATTTAAAACATCATAGTATTTGTAATTTTTGATATTATAGTTTCCGGTAGCCAAAGTATACCAATTACTGCGTACAACATTATGTATTCGTATTGCAATATATTTTTTACCATGAACCCCTATAATATAACAATTTGTAATATCCACTTTGTAATCATATTCCTTAAATTCTTCTTTAAATTTTTGATTGATAAAATCCTTTAATTCGATAACTTCATTTTTTAATGATTCTAATTCAGATTTTTTTGCCGATATTTTTTTATCAATTTCTTCCAATTCAAAATTTTTACTTTTCAATTTTTCTTCTACTTGCAAATAAATACCAAGTTTTCTATAATTTTCTTTAAATTCCATGTTCAAAACCTCCTTGTAATTACTTACTATTTTATCATAATTTTATTATTAAAACATTGTTTTTTTACTTATTTTTTATTACACTTAATTCATGTATCTTCAAACAATTTTAAATTAAGTTTTTTTACAATAGATAAAGACCACTTATCATCTAGATTTTATAATAACACTTTATTAGAATATAGTTTTACTATAGTAAAGTTATTTTTGAATCTATCAAGATTTCTAAATCTCTAGATATTTTGAAAAAATCGCAAAATTTATATCAAATAAAATCAGTCGTATTTCAGACTGAATATTTATATAAAGTTCAAATAGTTTAAACAGAATACTTTTTAATGTTTTAAAAGAAATAAAACACTTTTTAATTTTTAAATAATATTAAAGTTTTTTCTTTACCATATTTTTCACAATCAATTTTAGATTTGTTTTCAATAAATTTTTCAAATTTTTCTTTATCAAAATCCAATATTTGTGATATAAATTCTTTATCATGTAGAAAATTTGTAAAACCATCACTATATACTACTATTATATCACCATCTGCTAGTTCAACTTGTCCAGTTTTTATAAATTTTATAGCCGACTCTTCACCCGTAATAGCCCCATAGGATACACATTTATTATCTTGTATATTACTTAAATTATTTCTATAATCTCTTCTAACTATTACTCGTGATTCTGGTAAATTCCAAGGAATGCCAATTTTATTAATATATGGATCGCTATATAAATTTTTATCATCTTTCGTTTGAAATCTAATACTTCCTAACCTATCGTATACAATTACACCACAATCACAAATATAAGCATAATCTAAAATGTTATTTTTAATATTAATACATGAAGCAACAGCTCCATAATAATCATTTTCAAGATAATCACATTTTAAAATATATTTATTATTTAACTTTCTAACACTTTCATTACATTTAATCAATTTTTCCATCAGTGATCCGTTAGTTTTTGAAAAAGTATCACATATTGTTTTTGCTGCTAATTCAGCACCACTAGGTTTTGGATATTTTTCTAAAAATTCCTCATTAGAACATACTGATAAATCACTAACTCCAATAGGATCTCTAGTTATTCCATCAGCAACAATTGCTTCTGTTTCAGTTGCATAGAATTGATCTTCAATAGGAAATTCAAAATTGCTTGTCTTAATGTTATCAAATGTATTTTTATATATTAACATATTTATCTCTACTTTCTTTTTTATCATTATACAAATGTGTTTTTAAGTTTATTATATCAACTTAATTCTAATTTTATCATAAAATCAAACATATTAAAACTCAAACTTTCTATAGTTCGAGTTTGATATCATTCTAACGTGAGGGATTAAATTATTTCAAACTTTTACTTATAAACAGTTTTATAATAAGATTTTAACAAAGAATAGAAAAAGCACAATAATTTAATCACTTTGATTCTTCTCAAAAAAACGAACCAAAATGGTTCGAATAATTATTTAATGGTGCCGGTTATAAGAATCGAACTTATAGCTAATCATTACGAGTGACTTGTTTTACCATTAAACTAAACCGGCATAACTATATATTACACCAACACCTAATTTCTTTACAATACCTAAAATTAAGATTTTAAAACAAATTTACTTTTTTTTAGAATAATAGTATAATTAGCATATAATATAATAAATGCTAATCATATAATAATGCAGGGAGGACTTAATAATGCTTGCAAATAAAATTTTTGACTTAATAGATACTATTTATGCTATAATTGATAACAATAATATAGTAAGAACTAATAATATAGAAAAATACAAAGAAATAAAAAATCTTAAATCCGAAAATAATTTGGTACATAATATTAAAAATAACACTTGGTATGAATATGAAACCTTCGATTATAAAGAAAACAATAAAAATTATAAAGTAGAAATATATAAAGATATAACAAAATATAAACAAAATGATATAACTGAAATAGATTTTACAACAAAACTTTTAAATAAACAAACAACTTTTAAACAACTAGAAGAATACTTAAAATCAATTAATGAAAAACCAGAATCATTTACATTAGCAATGGCAGATATAGATTTCTTCAAAAAGATCAATGATACATATGGACATTTAGCTGGCGACGAAATACTAAAACAAATAAGCGAATGTCTAATTAAAAATATCAAAGGCGATGATATCGTTGGAAGATTTGGTGGAGAAGAATTCATTATTCTGTTAAAAAATACAAACTTAGATAATTCAAAAGCACTGCTAGAAAAAATTAGAAAAGATATAGATGACTTAATAGTAAAATATAAAAACTTTATTATAGATAACTTAAATATAAGCATTGGAGCTGTTTTTAACCAAGATAATAACACTGACCTAAACAATTTAATCGAAAAAGCAGATAAAGCATTATATAATGTAAAAGAAAACGGTCGTAACCAAACAAGATTTTTTGATGAAATTTAAAAAGGATGAAATCATCCTTTTTAATATTATTTATCCCTTAATTTAGCAGCACATTTATTTTCAACTTCTGTAATAATTCTATTAAATAAAACCATTACCTCTTCTTCACTTAAAGTCCTATTCAAATCAGAGAAAGTTAAAGAATAAGCAATTGACTTTTCATCCTCTTCTATCTTATCACCCATATAAACATCAAAAACTTGAATATCAGTAAGTAATCTACTTCCTGCTTTTTTTATAACCTTTTCTAATGTTTCTGAAGAAACATTTTTATTAACAACAAAAGCTAAATCTTTTTTTATTTCTGGATATTTAGAAGCTTCTTTAAACTTAATAGATTTAACAGGCTTCATTAATTTTGTAAGTGATAATTCAGCCACATAAATATCATCTTTCTTTAAAGATGGATGAACGCGACCTACAATACCAATAACTTCTCTATCTAACAAAATTTGAGCACTCATTCCAGGATGCATATCATTAATTTCATTAACAACGAAAGTATAACGATTTTTAAATCCTAAATAATCAAGTATATTTTCAACAATTCCTTTAATAACATAAAAATCTACTTTAATAAAATTATTTTGCCAATTACTTGCTATATAATTGCCTTTCATAAGAATTGAAATCTTACTATCTTCATTATAATCTACATCATAAGTTTTACTTATTTCATAAATCATTACATCATTAACTTTACGAGCTTTATTATAATCATAAACATTTAAAAGTGATGGAATAAGTGTAGTTCTAACAACCGATTTATCAACACTCATAGGATTTGGTAAAACAACATTTTCTTTATCTTCATATCTAAATAAACTAGCCATTTCAGGAGATACTAAAGTATAAGTTTTACATTCATTAATACCTAAAGTACGCAAACGCTTTGAAACTAATTTACGATATTTAACATCTCCAATATACTCACCCTTTTTAATACTTACCTTAGGTAGTGTTGAAACTAAATTATGATAACCATAAAGACGACCAATTTCCTCTGCAATATCATTTACATTTGGATCAATATCTAATCTTCTATTTGGAATAGTTGCAATAAATTTATCACCATCTTTTTCAAAAGCAAAACCTAATCTATTTAACTCAAATTCCATATCTTCTTCACTAATAGTTATTCCAAGTAAAGAATTTATTTCATCTTTTTTAAATTCTACTTTTTTTGGTGTTTTATCAACCTTATCATATTTAACTATACCACTTAAAACTTTAGCTGAGGCATATTTTTCAAGTAAATAGCAAGCTCTATTAATAGCATTATTTGTATATTCATAATTTAATCCTTTTCCATAACGGACAGAAGCCTCACTTCTTAAATTTAAATGTCCAGCTGTATATCTAATGCTTGTGGCATCAAAAATAGCACTTTCGATTAATATATTTTTGGTATTAGAATCAACATCAGTATTTTCTCCACCCATAACACCTGCAATACAAATAGGTTTTTCAGAATCAGTAATAACAATATCAGAACTTTTTAATACTCTTTCTTTTCCATCTAAAGTAATTATTTTTTCATCCTCTTTAGCGTCTCTAACAACAATCTTATTTCCTACTTTATCCTTATCAAAAAAATGAAGTGGTTGTCCGTATTCAAGCATAACATAATTAGAAATATCAACTACGTTATTAATAGGACGCATTCCTGCTGATATTAATCTTTTCTTTATAAAATCTGGAGATTCACCTATTTTAACATCAGTAACCATTTTAGCTAAATAGTAAGGACATTTACTAGTTTCAACTTTTAAATCTAATTTATCTTCAATACTATCTTTTATTTGATTATAATTTTCATCTGGAAGAGTTACTTTTTTATTTAAAATACTAGCAATTTCATAAGCAAAACCAATATGATAATAACAATCATTATTACGATGCTTATGAATATCTAATTCATATAAAGTATCATCTAACCCTAAAAATTTAAGTGGATCTTCCCCTACTTTAGCACTATCATCTAAAACTTCTATTCCTCTATTATAATTTTCCTCTGTTTTTTCTTCAACACCTAATTCAAATAAGGCACATATCATTCCGTTAGATTCAACACCTCTAATTTTTCCTTTTTTGATTTCAAAATCACCTGGTAAAATAGCTCCTGGTAAAGCAACTATTACCTTGATATTTTCTTTAACATTAGAGGCACCACAAACAATTTGAACTACTTCATTTCCAATATCTACTTTACAAACGTGTAAATGGTCACTATCTTCATGATTTTTACATTCAATTACTTTTCCAATAACTAAATGGTCAATATGATTAGTAATAACTTTTTCAATATTAACTCCTGCTTTAGTTATTTTAACAGCTAATTCTTTTAAATCTTCATCTTCAAGATCAATATAATCTTTTACCCAATCTAAACTAATCATATTAATCATTATCCTTTCTATCAAATGTTTTTAGTTCTCTTAAATCTGTTGCATAAAAGGTTCTAATATCATTGATACCATATTTCAACATTGCAAGTCGCTCAGCACCAAATCCAAAAGCAAAACCGCTCCATTCTTTTGGATCATATCCACAATTACGAAGAACGTTAGGATGAACCATTCCGGCTCCTGAAACAGTTATCCAACCAGTATTTTTACAAATATTACAACCTTCTCCATGACATTTAAAACAACTAATATCTGTTTCTACTGATGGCTCAGTAAATTGGTAGTAACTTGGTCTAAATCTTGTTTGACAATCTTCTCCAAACAGTTTTTTAGCTATTACATCAAATGTTCCTTTTAAATCTGACAGACTTATGTTTTTATCAACAAGTAATCCTTCTATTTGCATAAATTGATGTGAATGTGTTGCATCATCATCATCTCTTCGATATGTTTTACCAGGACAAATCATTCTTATAGGTTTTTGTCCATTTCCTTTTAACATAGTTCTAATTTGTACTGGTGAAGTTTGACTACGTAGAAGAATTTCCTCATCTTTGATATAAAATGTATCTTGCGCATCACGAGCTGGATGTCCTTTTGGGATATTTAGCATTTCAAAGTTAAATTTATCTTCTTCTATTTCAGGTCCATCAACAACATCATATCCCATTGACATAAGAAGTTCCTCTATTTCTTCAACTATTTTCTCTAATATATTAGGAGCTCCAACTGGTATTTTTACTGAAGGTAGACTTATATCTATTTTCTCACTTTCTAATTTTTTATTTAAAGCATCTGTTTCTAATTTAACTTTTAAAGAATCAAACATTTCATTAACTTCCATTTTCATATTATTAAGAAGTTTTCCAAATTCTTTTTTTTCTTCAATACTTAAGTCTTTCATATGACCAGATAATTCATTTATTGGTCCTTTTTTACTTAAATATTCTGTTCTAATCTCATTTAAAGTTTTTAAATCTTCAACACTCTGTAATTTTTCTTTTATTTCTAAAATCAAATTATTCATTTTTTCTTCCATACTATCATTCCTTTCCAAAAAAAAACATCCTTGTTTAAGGACGTGATTTACGTGGTACCACCTTATTTTATAGCTAAAAGCTACCTCTAAGACTAAAACGCGTCACCGTTATAAATTTTGTTTATAAAACTCCAAAGACGAATTCATAAAAGATTATTATTAGTTTTCACCAACCACTAACTCTCTTTAAATAATTACTTCTATTACTACTTCTTCATCACTGTTTTTAAATAATACAATATTAGTATAACATATTTTCTTAGTTTTTCAAGTTTTATTTACTTTTATTCTTACTATTTTCATTTAAATAGACATCATATAAATAATCAACATCATTCATATCTGTATTATTAATTGGTACTGCACCTTTATCTGATAAGGTTGAAATTTCAAAGAAGGAAAAATTATCAAATACTTCTTTGGTTAAATTAAAAAATTCTTTTTGTTTTTCTGACATAGTTTCTGGTATAACACATACACCTACATAACCATCTTTTGTTTTTCCGTTATTAAGAATTGTAACACATCCAAGCTTCGCTAGTTTAATAAGTCCATCATATTCAGAAGTTGCTTGCACATTTAATCTTCTTTTTTTAATATATTCATCAATACCCTCTTTATGTCTTCTTCCTAATCTTTTTTCAAAAAAGTAATTTTCTTCCTCTTGTGGTATTATCCATATCATTTGATTTAATAAATCTTTCATTACCTCACCTCATTAATTAAAAAAAGCCTTAAAGGCTTTCAAATCTAACTGGTGACCAGTACGGGATTCGAACCCGTGAATGCTGCCGTGAAAGGGCAGTGTGTTAAGCCACTTCACCAACTGGCCAAGATGGCGCCTAATGTAGGACTCGAACCTACGACCTATCGGTTAACAGCCGAGTGCTCTACCAACTGAGCTAATTGGGCAATTAATAAATAATTGCTAAGACTTTTTAATTATATCTTATATTTATTAAATTTGCAATACCTTTTAGATATTTTTTTACATTTTTTACAATATTATATGTAACTTAAAATATAAAATTACTATTACTTAATTTCGCATTTCTTTTCTTATTTGTTTATAATTTTGACAATACTTACTAACTAAACTCCAAAAGTCCTTAGAATGATTAAAATGAATGAAATGTGAAAGTTCATGAACAATAACATAATCTAGTTTATCTAAACTATATTTCATAAGTTCTGAATTTAATGTAACTGAATTATCTCTAATATTACATACGCCCCATCTTGTTTTCATCTTTCTTATTTTTAACTTAGGATATGGTATATCTTCTTCAAAAAGATTATATAAACTATTTAAGTGTTCCTCAAATATTTCTTTTGTTTGTTTTTTTAACCATTTATTTAGCATATCTAAATTAGTAACATATATTTTATGATTAATAAATTCTACCTTATCAACTTTCATAAATATAACGTCATATTTACTGCCTAAATAATAGAATGATTCTTCCTTTTCTTTGATAGAATTAACTCGATTTAACATCTTAACGAGTGCTGAATAATTATCATTTAGAAGCTTTTTTATTTGTGATTTTGTTGTAAAATAATTTGTTGTTACATAAATCTTCATATCTTCTTTTATTCTTATATATGTATTCTTATTATTTTTTTTAGTTATAACAACCTCTAATTTTTGTCCATCAACTTCATATAACATTTTACCACCTATTATCATTCTAACATAAAAAAAAGAAATTTAAAATTCTTAAATTTCTTCTAACGGGAACCTCCCCCGCCTCCTCCGAAGGAACCTCCTCCTCCGCCACCGGATGAGAATCCTCCTCCACCAGATGAATATGATTCTGCACGAGATCTTGCACTACTAGCACTACTCATTCCTGAATATGAAATAGCATAAATAAAATTAACGCTTTCATATGAATAATCAGTTATAACATCTGGATAAAGTTCTTTAAATTGTTTAGCTACTTTTTTAGCTACACCAAATATTTGAGCATACATTAAATAATATTCCCAAAGTTTAACTTCAATAGCTTCTTTTGATTCTATACTTCCAAATTCTTTGAAAAATTGTTTTAATCCAGCCATTTGTTTAGCTTCATCCATCATACTAGGATCAACTTCATAAACAACTGATTTAAATATTTTTAAACTAGTTTTTACTGTTTTAGTTAATTTTCCTGCTTCAATTAATTTTTCGTTTTCATAATCTAATACATCATTAAACCAATTTAAAATTTTAGTATAATGTTTACTACACCATTTTTCAAATTCTTTGCTTTCTAAAATTCCATCTTTACTTGCTTCATACATATAATTATAAAGTTTATTTTCTAAATCAATTTCTGATTCAAGATTTTGACTTGAAAAAATAATTGATGTATCCTCTTTTTTAAAGATTCCATTTACTGTTTTATTTTCTATTTTAATCTTATCTTCTTTTAACCATTTTAATAAAATTACGCCTAAAAAATCCGTTTGTTTTTTCATTAATTTATAATTATAAGCTATCCAATATGCTTTATAAATATCTTTATCACAAGGAATATCTCTAAATAAAGGAACATCCTTTGGAATTTTTCTTCCAGTTGAACCATAATATAGGACTTTACTTCCTGACTTTAATCCTTGATTTTGACTAGATTTACTTATACCAAAAATAAAGAAAAACCAAAATAAAACTTGAAATATAACCATCATAACAGCAAATCCATCATCACTAGACTCTTTATAGTGATCAGCACCTTCTTCTGCTCTTTTAAGATAATCATCAAAGTTTCCATCTAATGTATTTGTTGTATTAAAAGTGTTTAAAGGAAATTTTACTAAAGCCACCATATAATCACTACTAGATAAGGAATCATTTGATAAATAAATTTTTCCATCAGCAACATAAGCAAGTCCGCCATAGTTACCATATCCCCAAACATCTAAATCATCACTAAAAGCTTCATCAGCATGCATAACAATTTCTACATTACCAGGTATAGGCTTTATTGAATCTAATAAATTCCAATAGATAATATCAGCATCATCAACACGTGAGACAAATGATTTTATTTTATATGTAAGTGTATAAGTGTGTTTTTTATAACTACTTTTTCCAAAACACAATTCTACACCATTATTTGTATAATTATAACCATATTTATATGCTTTAGTACTAAAAGATGCATCAACATCCCAATCGACTAATTCATATTCTTTTTCTTCATCTTTTACTTTTAAATCAGTAATTTTCGAATTTCCTATATTATAAAAAGCATGATAATATTCTGTCTTTTCGGTTGCATCTGCATTCCATACCTCTGTTACATTGGCATCACCATTAGAATCAATGTAAATATCCATTTTAATTGAATAAATTGATTCAGCTTTAACAACACCAATAATTAAAAATGAAAATAAACAAAAAGTAAAATATTTAAAAATTTTTTTCATTTTTACCTCCCTACAATTTTAAAAAAGACTTACATAGTAAGTCTAAAATTTAACTTCTGGAACTTTTCTATCTTGTTCTTCAGCTTCAAAGAATTTAAATGTTTTAAATCCAAACATACCAGCAATAATATTAGAAGGAAAACTTTCTTTCTTATTTTGGTATTTTAAAACAGTGTCATTATAAAATTGTCTTGAATAACTAATTTTATCTTCTGTTTCTTTTAATTGATTTTGTAAATCAACAAAATTAGTATTTGCCTTTAAATCAGGATAAGCCTCAGTTAAAGCAAATAATCTTCCTAAAGCTTGACTAAGTTCTCCATTAGCTTGCATTTCAGCTTCTGGTGTTGTCGCACTTACAGCTTTATTTCTAGCACTAACAACAGCCTCTAGAGTATCTTTTTCATGAGCTGCATATCCTTTAACAGTTTCAACTAAATTAGGTATTAAATCAGCTCTTCTTTTTAATTGAACTTCAATTTGTGACCATTGATCTTTTACCTTATTTCTTAAAACTACCAATCCATTATATGTTGAAATAACATACAACACAATTACAGCTACTACTATTAAAATAATCCACAATGCCATTTTTCTACCTCCTTATATTAACATTATACATAAAAAAGAAAAAAAAAGAAATAATTTTAAATTAGTTTGTATAATTTTTAAAAAAAAAAGAAAACTAAAAATGAAAGGAAGATCCACATGAACGTTAATATCAGAGAATATATAAGAAATAACTTTAAAAAAGCGGATGCAAGTGAAATAGAAGAATCTATTGAATCATCAATTTCTTCTAATGATGAAGTCATTCTTCCAGGACTTGGTGTTTTATTTGAAATAGTCTGGCAAAATTGTAGTGAAGATGTTAAAAATAATATTCTTCAAACATTAGTAAATAATATATAAAAAAAGCACTTTATAAAAGTGTTTTTTCTATAACCAAACGGCAAATAATACACCAAGCATTGCAAACATTAAGCCAAAAAACCAAAATAATTTAACAATGTCTCTTTCATTCCATCCTAGTTTTTCAAAATGATGATGAAGTGGTGTCATTAAGAAAACCTTTTTACCTTTCCACATAATTGAAACAGTTTGAATAATACATACTAAAGTTTCAATTATAAAGACTAAGGATATAATAATGAATGTAATTTCATGATTAGTAATAATAGCAATAGACGCTAGTGTTGCTCCTAAAGATAATGATCCAGTATCTCCCATAAATACCTTAGCTGGGTTGGTATTAAAGAATAAAAATCCAAGTAACGATCCAACTAAAATAAAACAGAAAACAGCAATATCATAAGATCCTGAAACCCAAGTTGAATTCCAACTTATAAGACCAAAAGCAAGAAAGGCGATTAAAGATAAACCTCCTGCAAGACCATCTAAACCATCTGTAATATTTACGGCATTACTACTAGCAACTAAGATAAATAACAAGAAGATTCCGTAAAACCAACCCATATTAATATGTATATCTAAGGTATGTATATCTAAACTTGGTTGATTACCACTTTTCATGAAAATATAAAAGAAAATTACAGCTATAAAGAGTTGTCCAAAGAGTTTTTGTATCTCAGTAAGACCAATATTATTTCTTCTCTTAATTATCAAATAATCATCTATAAATCCTAATATAGCATATGAAATAAAAACAAATAAAATAATAAATAAGTTTTCACTAAATTCAATTTTATTTAGCATAAGTAAAATAAATACCGTGAGTAAAGTTGGAATAATAAAGATTAATCCTCCCATTGTTGGGGTTCCTTCTTTTTCTTTATGCTTATCTTTTAGAAAAACACTAACACTTTGTTTTACTTTACTTTTTCTTAAAATAGGAATTATTACAAGTCCAAATATAATAGACGTAAAAAAACCTATCATAAGCGCTAAAATAGCTTTTGCAAGTACTAACACGAAATCATCTCCTATATTTCTCTTAAATATTCTAATACTACCTTTTTATCATTAAAAGGTATTGCTTTTTTGTTTTTAACGATCATTTTTTCTTCATGACCTTTTCCTAAAATTAATAATAAATCATCTTCTTTAAGTAATTTTATTCCTTTAATTATCGCTTCTTTTCGATCTAGACATACTTCATAATTACTAAAGTCAGCATTTTCAAATGCATCTGATACAATTTGATTTGGGTCTTCATCATGAGGATCATCATTTGTAAAGATAAAATAATTAGATAATTCACTTACCAATTTACTCATAATTTTTCTTTTAGAACGGTCACGATCTCCTGTACAACCAAATACGACATAAGTATTACCTTTTGTGAATTGTTGCATTGTTTTTATAATTTTTGAAATTGCATCTGGTGTATGAGCATAATCGATGACAATATTATTTTTATTGTATTTTATTATTTCAGATCTTCCAACTGGTGCTTCAAGTAATGATGTAACACGAATAATATCCTCACTTTTATAATTTAGACAACTTAATAAACATATACATCCAAGCATATTATATACATTATAATCTCCTAATAATTTAGATTGTATTTCAATTTTCTCACCATTATGTTTATAAGTGAATTTAGTATTTTCACTACTTAATTTACAATCTATAAGTTGATAATCACTACCATTTTTACCGTAAGTTATATTTTGGTTTTCATCAAGTAAAAAATAATCTTTATATGAATCGTCAACATTTATTATAGCTTTTCCTGTTGGTTTTAATTTTTTAAATAGTTTTTGTTTTGCCAAAGCATAGTTTTCCATTGTTTTATGAAAATCTAAATGATCTTGTGTCAAATTAGTATATATTGCATAATCAAAATTTAATGTTTCCATTCTACCATTAGCTAGAGCATGACTACTAACTTCTAAAACAACATTCTTACATCCATTATCATAAGCAGTAATTAATAAATCATACATATCACATATATCAACACTAGTATTTGGTAAATCACATACTTTATCTTGCATATAAAAACCTATCGTTCCAATATAAGCCGTTTTTGATCCTAATTGATTTAAAGCATCATGAATCAATTTAGCCGTTGTTGTTTTTCCATTAGTTCCAGTTATACCAATAATATTCATTTTGTTTAAAATAGGATTATAATTTTCTTTCAAATATTCGTTTAAATAAATCCTTGTATTAGGTACAATTTCTGTTTCTACGGAATAATTACCACGTTCAGCTATTATTTTACTAGCACCGTTTTCAATTGCTTTTTCTATATATTGGTGTCCATCATTAATTTCACATTTAACAGCAATAAAGGTATCACCTTTTTTAATTTTTCTCGAATCACTTTTAATATTAATCATTTTATCACACTCTCTAAGTACCTTTAATTTTACTATAAATACTATAATTAATCAAGAAAAATACTATATTACTTTACATAATAAAACAAGAACTATCTTGTTCTTGTTCTTTCTTCTTCTTTGTTATTTGAATACACTTGTTTCATTGCATTAATTGATCTTTCCATATTATCCAAGCAATGATTATCTTTTGATAATCCTATTGTTTCTGGTTTGGTAACCATGTTACCTTCTAATTTTGGAACAACAATCATATCATTTTCATTTGCATGTTGATAAATTCTTAATTGAACTTCTTGCATAAATTTAGGATCATTTGTATCATAATCTCTATTCATCAAATCCATTATTTTACCTAAAGTCATATGGTTTGATTTTGCTGCTTCTTTTACAGCCTCTGCACTACCTAATATATCCATTATACTTCCACCCCTGCTTTCATAAATCCATTAATTAAACTATTAACGTCGTTATTAAAGTATGCTCTAGAAATATTTTCTTCACCAATTAATATTGAAATCAAATTAGCCTCTACTGCCTGTTCTGGATAAACCAATAATTCACTTGAATTACCAACTAAATAATTGGCTATTATTTCTGTATATCCTGCATTTAAAGCCCTAAAACGATTTTCAATATTAAATCCTGTATATTTATCACAGCATGTAATAACATTCAAAAGTTCAAACATTAATATATGCTTCATATCATATCCTTTTTCTATTTCTGATATATTAAAATAGATTGCATTTTCACGCATATTATATTCAGAAATTCTTGGATTAACGAACTTACTACCTCTAATAATTTTGATTGTTTTTAGCTTTTCATTTAACCTATCCAAAGATACATCTGGATATTTATTATTAAAAACTAAAACAAGTTCAAAAATATTAGCTTTAATTTCTTTTGTAATATTTTTATTTTCATTAAGTGAATTTTTAACATCATCAATCGTTACCATATTATCACCTACCACCATTTTATCATATTTTTTTTAATTTGAAAACTTAAAATTAAATATTTGTTGAAAAGATTAACGCCACAATTGTACCAAGTAACATTCCAGCTATAACTTCTAATGGTTTATGACCAAGTTGTTCCTTTAGACGTTTAAATCCTTTTTTAGGTTTTCCTCTTACAAAAGAGTCAAAGATAAGATTTATAGCTTCTGCTTGTTTTCCACTTTCCCATCTAAGTCCCATTGCATCATAAGCTGTAATAAAAGTAAAAATTAGACAAGCAGCAAAAAGAGGGGTATCAAAACCCATTTCAAATCCTATAAGCATAGTTACAGAAGAAGAAAATGATGTATGACTACTAGGCATACCTCCACAACCATTTATAAGTCTTGCGAAATTCATTTTTTTATTTTCGATTGCTTCTATTATAAATTTTATAATTTGACATATAACAAGTGTTACAAAGGGACAAATAATATAAATGTATTTATCCATAAACAACCACCTACCCTATATTTATTTTATTTAAGTTATGAACAAATGATTTACTTTTTAAATAAAGTCCCGTATATTTATCATAATAATTATCTAAAAATTCATTTATTTCTTTTTTTACGCTATTACTAATTTCTAATTTTGAGATTTTAGCAATATCAACATAGTAAAACATACGAATTAGTTTTATTGTTTTTTCACTAACTATTTTTTCGTTTGTATGACAATTTTTACAAACATAACCACCTTTATCTACTGATAAGGTTACAATTGCTTTTTTATTGCCACAAATACTACATTCATCTATGATTGGCATTACTCCTAAAAAATCCAAATATTTAAGTTCTAATATATTGGATATAACCATTGGATCAAAACCTTCATTTATTTTAAGTAAAGAGTTGCTTAATAGACTAAAAACATTTTGATTATTACTATGCTTTACTACTTGTTCTGATAAATCAGCAATAAAACTAGCATAACTTATCATCGTAATGTCTTTTTTTATTTGTTTTAAAGGATCTATGATATCAACACTTATCAAAGTTGATAAACCTTTTTCTTTATATCGTATATTAAAAAGTCCATAAGTTAATTTAGTTGTAACATTTCGAAGAGGACTTTTTAAACCTTTTGCTCCTTTAGCAATCAATCCAATAATTCCATCTTCTTCGGTTAAAATGTTTATAATTTTACTTGTTTCACTATAAGATCTTTCACTTACAACGATTCCTTTTATTTTTTTATCCATAATATCACTCTAATCTATTTGTTCAAAACGATACGTTTGTTTAATTTCTGGATATTTTTCATGATCAACTAAAGAATTAAACATATCATATTCTCTTGCCCAAATAATATGATTACCGTATAGTCCTTCATATATTACTATATCTTTTAAGGTTTCACTATCCCTTGCAATCATCAAAACTTTATATTCTTTTCCTTTAAAGTGTTTATATGTTTTTCCTATTGTTATTACTCTTTGCATTTTTTTTACTTCTTTCTTCTTCTTTATATTTTACATAATATTCAATTTTTCCTGTATTTTTAAATAAATCCCATAATAAATTTTTACTCATTTTATCACCATCCTATTTAATAGTGATTCTTTTTTTTTAATTTATTCAAAAAATTTATTCAAAATCGTTAAAACCAAATTCTTGTAAATATTTTTCTTTATCTCGCCATTTTTTTATTGTTTTTACATATAATTCTAGATATATTTTTTTATTTAATAATATTTCTAATTCTTTTCTTGCTCTAATTCCAACTTCTTTAATTTTACTACCACGATTACCTATGATAATTTTTTTCAAGGAATCTCGATCAACGATAATAGCAACATTTATATGATAGCTATTTTTATCTTTTTCAATGTTTTCAACGATACATGTAAGGGAATGTGGTACTTCCTCATGTGTAAGTTCAAAAACTTTTTCTCTAACAATTTCGGCTATTGTGAATGTTAATGGTTTATTTGTAATTTGGTTATCCTCGTAATATTTTATTTCATCTTTCAAGTAATTTTTAATTGTTTTTATTAATTCATCTACATTATTATTTTTTAGTGCAGAAAGTGGAACTATTTCACTAAATTCATATAAATCTTTATATTCAGCTATTTTAAGTAAAATTTCATCATGTGTTAGTTTATCAATTTTATTTATAACTAAAATAACCGGGATATTTTTTTCTTTTAATTTTTCGATAATATATTTATCTCCACTTCCTAATTCTTGTGATCCATCTACTAGCATTAAAATAACATCTACATCATCAATATTAGAGTAAACTTGTTTATTTAAATATTTACCCAATTTATGATTAGGTTTATGTACACCTGGTGTATCTACAAAAATTATTTGTGTATCTTCTTCGTTATAAATACCTTGAATAACATTTCTTGTTGTTTGAGGTTTATTTGAGGTAATAGCAACTTTTGTTCCAATTATACTATTTAAGAGAGTCGATTTACCAACGTTTGGTCTTCCTACTAAACTAACAAATCCACTTTTCATTTTAAATCCTCATCATTAAAAGGAACAGGACATAATTCTCTTACAGTATAAATTTTTTCATCGCCTAAATTATTCATTAAAATTATTTGACGATCTTCTTCAAATAATTCTGATATTACTTGACGACATAAAAAACAACTACTACTTATTTTAGGACTATCAACCATAATATATAGTTTATCAAAGTCATGTTTTTTATATCCATTACTAATAGCACTAACAATTGCACTACGTTCTGCGCAAATACAAGCTCCATAAGAGGCATTTTCAACATTTACCCCTTTAAATTGTTTACCATCTTTCATAACAGCAATACTAGCCACTCTAAAATTAGAATAGGGGCTATAACTGTTTTTTAATAAATTAATTAATTGTTCTTTCATTTTATCACCATCTCTATCATTTTAATTGTACAAAAATAACTTTTTAAAGTCAATTAAAAAAGTGGTATTAACCACTTCAAAAAATATATTTTATAAAATTGACAAAATCTTAGGTACAAAAATAATAATAGCTCCTATAAGTGCTGCAAAACAAAGAATTAATGTCGCACTACTCGCTGTATCTTTTGCTATTTTAGCTAAAGGATGTAATTTTGGTGAAACTAAATCAACAACCGCTTCTAATGAAGAATTTATAAATTCTACAGCCATAATAAGTCCAATAATTAAAATGCAAAATAACCATTCACTAGTTTTTATTTTTAATAACATTCCTGTTATGATTGTCATAAAAGCCGCAATTAATATTATAATCATATTATGTTCATACTTAACAGTATAAACAAAACCATCTATTGCATGAAAAAAACTTTTTTTATAACGAACTAAACACGTTCCTCCATCCTTATTTCGTAATATTTGCTTCATTTAAAATCAACTCCTGCTTAGAAAACATTATTTCTTCATCATGCTTATTCATATGATCATAACCTAAAAGGTGTAAAAAGCCATGAACAGCTAAAAAACATATTTCTCTTTTAAAACTATGACCATATTCTAATGCTTGACTTTTAGCTTTATCAACAGAAATATAAATATCCCCTAAAAGACGATGTTCTTCCTCATTTACTTCTTCATTATCTTCTAAAGCAAATGTAATAACATCCGTTTCCCTATCGATTTTACGATAGTTTTTATTTAACTCATGAATATAATTATTATCAACTAAAATGACATTAAATTCAACATCATTTAATTCTTCTTCTTTGATAGCAATTTCTAATACCTTCTTCATATCAGAGGTTTCACTTATTTCATAATCTAATTCATTAAATATTTCAAACATACTAATTCGCTCCTAATATTGTGTATATATAATAAAATATACAGCTTAAAATAATGACAACTATTATATTATAAAAGATATTGTTTTTCAATACTTTTGGTAAATGATCTCGTACAAAATATACAAAACGATAAATAAAATATCCAAATAATCCACCTAAAACATTTAAAATAATATCATCCACATCAAAAACGCGACCTATCAAAAGTTGTGTGAATTCAATTGTACAAGATACAAGAAGACTTAAATAAATTATTGCTTTTTTTCTATCAAGTTTTAAGAAATATGATGTAAAGAAACCATAAGGTAAAAACATTATCATATTACCAACTACATTTTTAAAGAACAAATTACTAAAAATTCTATAGCGAAGCATTTCTTTAAAAGGAATAAAGTTTGATGATGACCAACTAACATCTTGAAAAGTTACAACATAGAATAAGCTCATTATATAAATGACAAATCCTAATTTTAATATTTCTCTATATAAGACAAATGTTTCTTTATTACGAATAATATATACAACTCTAAGTGATGATAAAATTACCGTAATAATTACAAGCATCGGCCAAATATTAGCTAATATATTTTTAATTGTTATATCAAACATTGTTTCACCTTATTCTTCTTTTTGTTCTTCAATTTGCTCCATATCGATCTTTTGTGTATCTGTTATATCTTCACATACCGAAAAAAATAACTCTAATACTATTTTACTATTATTTTCATCAACATTCAATCGTTTATAATCAATTATGTATTCATTGTCATTTAGTTTACTTTCTATTTTCTTTTTAGCCATTTCTGTTGCTTTTTTTATAGCTTGTGATTTTGTATACTTTTCATTTATTTCTTTTGTCTCTGTTTGATATTGTTTAACTATTCTAAGTGGTAATAAATTATTTTTAAAAAGCGTTTTTTCTTTTATTTTTTTTGTTTTAAAGGGGTGTATTTCTATACTATAGTCTTTATTTAAAAATTTTATTGCATAAACAGTTTTTTTCTTTTTTTTCATCATAACTTCTTTATAATGTAAGGGATATTCAATTGTTGTTTTATACCAAACTTCTCCATATATTTTACCATCAGCCCCAGTTATACTTTTAGTTTCTTCATTTAGTTTGATATCACCTGTTATAACGACATCACCTTTTTTGACATAGTCATTTATATTCTTTACTATTTCACCATTTTTAGCCTCTATTTTAGTTAATATAGCCGATTTTTTAGCTACAATATTTTGCGTCGAAATCTCTTTTTTATTTTTAGTTAAAATTCTCTCTTCTACTCTTACTATGCATTTTGTTCCAACTTCTTCTATTTCTATCCATTCTATTTTATCTTTATAATCATTTAAAATTTTCTTCTTTATTTTTTGAATTTCTTTATAACTTTTTTTGAATTTTTTTTCTTTTATTCCATATTTTTCTAATTCATCTTTTAATAAAGTTCTTATTTCTTTTTTATCATGAATTATTTCTACTTTAAAAATTGTGCTTGTTAAAATTAAGAGTAATATATATCCTATCATTATTGATATTATTAAATATTTATTTATATTTATTATTTTTTTTATTTTTATAAATCCAAATGTTTCTATTATTTCAATATTATAAATCGTTTTTATTTTTTCAATTTTACCTAAGTCTTTTTTATAAATTTTTATAATTGCCTCATTATATTTTTTGATCTTTATATCTAAAATTTCAATTTTTAATTTTATTATTTTTCTTATAAATCTTTCAATATTTTTTCCTGTTATTTTTATTTTAATAGAGCTTTTAAAACTATTTATAAATTGGTCCTTCATTTTATCACCTTAATTCTATATTTTTTATAGTTCCACTTATTAAAACTTCATCCATTAGTAATTTTGAAACAACTAAGTTGTTTCCATTAATTACAATGTTTCCATTATCATGTCTAACTATTATTTTATTAGAATCAAAATGACCTATTTCTGTATAATTAACAATATCAACTCGATTTTCCAAGATAGTTATTTTTAATTCACTTTCTAATATATAATCTCTAAATTTATGGACAATTCCCATAATATCACCTATATAATAATATTAGAATTGTTTAATATTTATGTACAAAGAAAAAAAGTTCAAAAATTGAACTTTCTAAATTTAAGGCATAAGCTCATCAGGTAAATCTGGTTTATCTGGATCTGTTGAAGGTTCTGTAGTTGTTTCTGTACATACGCCATTTACTTTTGTATATCCACTCTTACAAAGACATGTTACGCCATCTGCTCCTAATTCTTCATTAGTTCCACATGTTTTAGTTGGTTTAGTATTTTCTTCTTTTGAACATACACCATTTATTTTTGTATATCCACTCTTACAAACACATGTTACGCCATCTGCTCCTAGTTCTTCATTTGTTCCACATGTTTTTTTAGTTTGGGTTGTTGTACTTTCTTCTTTCGAACATACACCATTTACTTTTTTATATCCAGCTTTACAAACACATGTCACGCCATCTGCTCCTAATTCTTGATTAGTTCCACATTTAGTACTTGATTTTTTTTCTGTTTTATCATATTTTTGTAAGTTACCTGTTAAATTTTTTCCAATTACTTCTTCTTCATATGGATTATCAATACTAAAGCTAAATTCTTTTACTATTTTAGGTTTTTTCTTACCTAAATTGATTTCCATTGCTTCTACTACAGCATCTAAGCTATCTTGTGATAAAACATAATTATATAGATTTAAACCAGAACCCGGATCATAGATATGAGCATCACTACCGCTTAAATATAATCTTTGAATTCCAAGTAAATCTTCTACTTCTCCACCATTACTTTTTATAATAATATCTTTTCCAATATTATATAATGATAAGATTTCATTAGTAGTCATATTTGTTTGCATACTATTACTAATAGTATCTAATAGATCATAAACTGTATCTAAATTTCTAACTGTTTTAAGCTTGTTCATTAAAGCTCTAATAACTGTTTGTTGATTTTGACCTCTTATAAAGTCATTACTATTATAATTACTATATTTTGCTCCACAATATGAAGGCCACGGATGGCGGTTACGAGAGAATGCTAATGCTTTTTCTCCGTCTAAAGTTTGCATTCCTTTATCAACATAGACAGTATTATTTCCCCATTCTCTATTACTATTTTGTTCACAGAAAGAATAAGGAACATCAACATCTACACCACCTAAAGTATCAACCATTTTTACAACACCTTTAAAGTTTATTTTTACAAAATAGTCAATATTTATTCCTGTAAAGTTTTCAATTGTTTTCATCATACAATCTTCACCATACCAAGCAGCATGAGTAATTTTATTTTTCTTATGTCCCGCAAAACACATAATCGGTACATAAGAGTCTCTTGGTATACTCAACATTGTTGTATTTAAAGTTGTAGGATTAAAGGTAATTAAAATAAGGGAATCACCATTAAAGCTACTACTTGCAAGATTCTCATTTTCTGAATCCACACCCATAAGTAAAATTGTAAATGGTTTATTCAATGTACTACTTTTTTTACTTTTTGAACTTTTTTTAACTTTTTTTTCTTTTGTATAAATTATTTTTGTATCTTCTTTTAAATTTTGAAGTTCTGCTTCTTCCATATTTTGAAACATAACTGTGTAGTTAGTTGGTACGAAAGCATATTCAACTTCACCATCATATAATCCTTTTAAAAGTGAAATATAGCTTTCATATTCTAAAACTTTATTTTTCATCTTTTTATCTTTGATAATTTCTTTTGGAATTTGATAACCATCTATACTAGTATCATCTCCAAGCATTCCAACTTTACTACTTTTTGGAACTTTTGATATTTTATCAATTTTGTTACTTGTAAGTGTAATTAAACTACTAGAATAAGTCGTTGAATCACTAGTCATATTTCCAATGATACCAACTGTTTTAACAATATAGAATGCTCCAAACGATAAAATTAAAGCATATATTATAGTTATAGGAATAAATAGTCCATACTTACTTTTACCTTTTTTAATTGATTTTCTATAACATATAACAAATATTATCCAAGCAATTCCTAGTACAATTGCAAGTAATAATCTTACTTTATTTTCAATTCCGTTTAATAAAGATATTGCATATAATAAATAACCGGTTGCTACAGTATTTATTATAAAGGTTATTAAAATTATAAATGCTTTCAATTTATTTACTTTAAATAAGCGAAAAAAATCTTTCATGAATTACCTCCTAGTTTAACTTTAAACATTATACATCTTTTTAGATAATTACACAAGTTGAATTTGATAATTTTGAAAAACCATATAATTAAAATATAAAAATCGACTTATTTTATAATATATAATCAACATTTAAAAAAAATAGAATAAAATATATTGTAAAAAAAAACTTTTTTTGATATAATTAATTTACTTGATTTGGGTCTATAGCCAAGTGGTAAGGCGTGGGACTGCAACTCCCTGATCGTTGGTTCAAATCCGACTAGGCCCTCCATTGAGAAATCAACTTACAAACTTAATTGTTTGTAAGTTTTTATTTTATATAAAATTTAAAAAGAGAAAAAAATTATCAAAATAATTTAATCCTCTTTTTATATTTAGTTAAAAATTTATGTAAGACGTTTGTCTAGATATTATTAGATTTATACTTCTACATAAATTATTGTATTATTTATATTTTTATACATACAATTTTGTTTTATTAAATTTTATATATAATCTTAAGTATATTGCTCTTATTGTTCTATCAATACCACAAACAAAAGCTAATCCAATTAATCCAACATTATATTTTTGAATAATATAACATAAAGGAATTCTTACACAAACTCCACCTATAAAAGCCATCATTCTAATAGCTTTAGTATTTTTATTAGCTGACAAATATGCTCTATAATTGCATCCAGCTACTTCAGCTATAAATTCTATTGAATATATCCATATATATGGATTACAGTTACTCCATGGAATATTCTTTCCAAGAAATAACCATAATGGATATATAAATATTGGGATAAACATTATAGCAAAAATATTTCCATATTTCCTTGAAAAATATGAAAAATACTATATAATACATGGATAATGAAAAAATAAAAAAACTTAACCACTTAAAAGCACAAATTGCACACATGTGTTTAGAAAGTGGCAAACGTAAATCTGTAATTGTAGGTTTATGTAAAGATGGATACTTTTATGTAGATGGTAAAAAAACATTATACAAAATTGGTAAAAATTATGAACTAGAAAGGGAATCAATTAATATTACTCCAAAAAAGAAAAAATAATTAAAATTAGTTATTTTATTAACTAACTCAAAAACTTTTCAACTTTATTTACTCTTCTAATAAAAAATTAAAACTAACAAACTGTTAGTTTCAACTATTGACAAACAAGTTTATAAATAGCTTGTTTGTCTTTTATTTTTTCAAAATCAAATTTTTTTCTAATTCTTCAACATCTTTTTTCAAAATATTAAATCCTTCATTAATTATGTCAGAATTTGTTAAATCAATATTTAACATTTTTAATAAATCTAATGAATACATACATGATCCTGATGCTAGAAATTCCATATACTGTTCTTTTGATAAAGTTTTTTCATCAATCAATGAATTAACTACAACACTTGCCATAATTAATCCAGTTGCATACTTATATGGATAATAGCTCCATCTATATAGATGTCCTAATCTTGACCATTCATAACTTGCTTCTTCATCATATGTAATATTTTCTCCATAATATTTTTTAATTAATTTAAAATACTTTTCAGATAATATTTTTTTTGTTAAATCATTTTCTTTTCTAAAACTATATAACTCATTTTCATATTCAGTATACATTGTCTGTTTAAATACTGAAGTAAAATAATTTTCTATTTCTTTACTCAAATAAAATAATTTTTCTTTTGTATTTTTAGCATTTTTATACAAATATCTATTTAATAATATTTCATTAACTATAGATGCAGTTTCTCCAACAAAAATAGTGCTGTCTTCATATATAAATGGAAGATTCTTTTTAGATAAAGAATAGTTTATTATATGTCCTAACTCATGAATCATATTTTTTAAATCATTATAGGAACCTCTAAAATTCATAAATGAATATGTATTCCAAGAAAAAGTAATTGATTGATGTTTATGATCATCTGGTTCTGCATCAAAATGACCATTAAGTAAATATTCAACATTTTCCAAATATTCTTCTCCCAATGGAGATAAAGCATTTTTAATAATTTCAACAGCCTCTTCCATAGAATACTTAAGTTTTAAATTCTTATCAAGTGGAACACCAAAATCATACAAATGTGGATCATCTATTTTTAAAATTTCTGCTTTTAAACTCAAATACTTTTGTATTAGTGGTAAATTATTATTTACAGATTGTATTAAACTTTTTAAAATATTAGGATTTATATTTTCATTAGATAAAACTTTATCTAAAACAGTATCATAATTTTCTAATTCGGAATTTTCTATTCTATATCCATATATATTATTTAGTAAATCAGCAAACTCATCATTTTTAACATTAAAACAATTATCTACACTTAGGTAAGTCTTTTTTCTTGTTTCTCTATCTCTTGATGAAATATATTTAGCAAAATTAGAAGAATTTATTTCAATTGTTTCATCATTAACTTCAATTTGACCATAATCTATATCTCTAAGTAGTTTATTATATTTGTTTATATATTCACTAATTTTATTATTATTATCCCTAATTACATTGTTAATTTCTTCTTTTTGAATGTGTTCTTGCAATCTAAATAAATTATTAATATGTTGTTTATATATTTGTAAATCAGTATTTTCTTCAAGTAATCTAAAAATTTTGTTTTTACCACAAGTTAAGATTTTATTTTCAATAAACTTTAATTTTGAATTTACTTCATTTGAAAATTTCTCAGCATCATCTTTAAGTTTAATACATTCTTCTGACTTAATATTTTTATAATACATTAAAGATCCATAAACTAAAATATTATTAGCTAATTCTTTTATATGCCATTCACTATTTAATAGAAATAATAAATCATTTGCATCATTTATATCAACATTACTATTCATTACTTCGTATAAAAGTTTTTTAACATAGTTTATTTCATTATAAAATTCTTCGTTATTTTTATATAATTCTCTTAAATTCCATTTCAAATTCATATAATTTCCCCTAACTAATGTTTATTATAGCACATCATAATTTTTTTGTCATGACAAAACTTTTAATTATAAAACATTCAAAAAACAACCTACTATTATAAAATTTCCTTTAATATTCCTTGACCCAAATAAAACTTGCTACTATTCAATAATTGTAATTTTATTTTTCTTTGTAATGAAGTATCTTCTTTTAACCCATCATAATTATCACACTTATCAACACCATACACAAAATTTAAAATATCATTAATACAATCTTCTCCATTTTCAATATTAAACAAATCATGAAATTTCGCAATATTAGACTCTTTCTCTAAGAGATCATAAATCTGATTACTAAGTATCCAAGAATTACAAACACACTTAAAATCATTTATATTATATACTAATGGTATGATTTTTTTTGATGTTTCTAGAGATTTCATTACTTCTTTAAAATCTAGTTTAAATCCTTTTGGAATATGAATTTTAATGGTATCTTTATCATATATTTCATATTGTAATCTTCCTAACTCAAGTATTTTTCCCCTTATAAAATAAATAGCCCATAACATTTGAGATATTCTTATTTGTTTATATTTCCTATTTACTAAATCACTTTCAAAACACTCCCTGACCCTTTTTTTATGAATCTCTACTTGAGTATCATCTAATTTCATTTTTTTCATATTATCATCATGAATTTTAAAACCCAATAAAATCATTATATTAGTACAAAATTGATCAATATTATTAATAAACAATTTATTAATATCTTTTATCTCCCATAATTTTCTTATTGTTTCAAAATCATTGCAATATAAATTCTTATATACTCTATAAAAAGCTTCCTTATAACATTCATTATTATTAATTGTATAAATACATTTATAACATCTATCCTTATATTTACTATCTATATTATAAAAATCAAAAGCTTCATCAATCTCCTGTTTATTTAATTCTTCTTCTTTGGATTTTGTTATCCTACTCATTAATAAGTTCCTCTTTCTTCCTTAAATTTATTAAATAATAAGCAATTCCTAGTTGAAATATCATAAATATAGCTGATAAACCAAACATATATCTAAGACCAATCTCATACATCATTCCACATAAGAACACACCGATCGACTCTCCTAAGAATCTTACTATATGACATATATTTGAAAAACTTAATTGATATTTATTATCTAGTCTATTTATATAAACGCCATCGCAAATATTTTCATATGAAGTAGATATAAAAATTGACCAAGATATTGCTATTATTGTAATAATTAAATTATTAGAAATGAAAGCCAAAATATATCCTATAAATCTTATACCAAACTTTATTGTTATCGTCAGATAATCATTTTTAGGCGTTAAATATTTTAAAGCAACAATACCAAATATATCTGCCAATAATCCTATAATCAATAAATAATTTGTCGCTACATTATCACTATAGCCAAAATAATTAGTTAAAACTAACATTTTTAACCCCAAAGCCGTAGACATAGCAATAGTACCAATCAACACATATATTAAATATAAATATATAATTTTACTTTTTAATATAATTTTAAAACAAGAATTTTTATTTTCATTTTTTTCATCTTTTGTATCTAATTTTATAGTCGTTATTACAAAAATAGAAATTAATAAAAATATATTTGAAATTATTAAGCAAACGTTATAATCAATTAAAATTCCAGAAATGGTTTTTCCTATAAAAACCCCTCCAAATAATATTCCTATATCTCTAAACAAATACTCTGTTAATCTTCTTTTACTATACAAAGTACCACTTTTATTAAGAATTGTTATTAATGGATACACACTTGTTATAGTTATATATTCTGTAACAATATCAATTATTATTAAGATATTAATAACGGATAATAAATTTGACTTATTAAAAATATATAAAAATAACATATTAATAAACTTTAAAACAAGGACAACTACTAATGTATTTTTTAATTTATTTAATTTTACATACTTTCCAATAAAGGCTATGGCAATTACACTTATTAAAGTTCCTAAACTTATAATATTACTAATATTTGAAACAGAAAATGAATTATCCTCTAACCATAGTTGTCTAAAATTATTCCAAAGTCCAATAGAAATACTAAAAAAGGCTAGCATTAATAATATTTTATTTTCATTTTTATTTAAAACTTTTTTAACCACTACTTCTATTCTCCTCTATCTACTTTTTTTACAAAAAAATCATCATCTGCATAATGCATTTTTATATGTGATTTTTCAACTTGTTTAAAATTATTTTTTATATACTTATATATTTCTTTCCAATTACTAAGTGAAGTAATATTTTTAATTTCATTATTACCAATCAAAATTGTTTCAATACCACAATTAGATACATTTGAACAATTACTTATACTATCATCAATTAATAAATCGATATTATTTTCTAAGCACGCTTTTCTTTTATCCCTAGCATTAACAATTAATTTATCAAAATATATAGAATTTTTATTTAACCAAACTTCACTTTGATGATATGGATCTTTATGAAATTCAGAATCCCTTGCAGTTACAATATATATTTCATGACCATCTTCATGTAATTTTTTTATAACATCCACACAATCTTCTCTTGGTAGTGCATTATCAGTTATTTCTTCTTGAATTACTCCTAAAAAATATTTTAATTCATCATCATTAAAATTAAACAATTTTTGATAAATATTTCCATTATTATATATATCAACTATTTGATGATTTTTCATATTCTTTGGAAGATCTTTTTTTAAACTTATCGCATAATTTCTTGCAGCCTTTGTCAATTTGTCTTTTATATTTGTTAAAGTATCATCTATATCTATTCCTATTCTCATCTAAACTCACTCCAGATATATTATACTATAAACCAAATCGAATTTTCTAGTTTTACTATATATTTAAACATTTGCTTTACAAACTTAAACTATTAAAATATAAAAACTTGTTTTATTTAAAACAAGTTTAATATAAAATTACTCTTTTAAAGACCAAGTGATAATAGCACTATACTCCATCCCTTCTTTTATAGCATCTGAAATTTTTAATAAAATTCCTTATCATCATCCTATATAACTTTTATAAGTTTAGTACTTTCATCATTGTTTTGACCAGTATATACAATCATTGAAGTTAAAGATAAAACCATTATATTTTAATTTTTAACAACATAAATAATTCTATAATAATTATAACCTGTTATATTCATCTTCCTAACAACAACACTATTTTCATTTAATACCCTCATACCAACACATCATACTATATGATATGAACAGAAACAGTTTATTGTAGTCTATAATTTACATCTTAAGGTATACATGATACAATTTAGTTAGGGTGATATTTATGACATATGATGTAATTATAATAGGTGCAGGTCCTGCTGGTCTATTTGCAGCCTATGAATTAATTGAAAATGATAATAACTTAAAAATTTTATTAATTGATAAAGGACATAAAGTCAAAACAAGATGTTGTCCTATGAACAAAAATAAAATAGCTTGTACTAATTGTAATCCATGTAATATTCTATCAGGATTTGGTGGTGCTGGAACATTCTCTGATGGGAAATTAAACTTTATTCCAAAACTTGGAAAATCTGATTTATTTAAATACATGAGTGAAAGTGAAGCATATAAATTAATCGATGATACCGAAGAAATTTTTACTAAATTTAAAATGGATAGTGACGTTTTTCCAAGTAATATGGATGAAGCTGAAAAAATTAAAAAAAAAGTTGCTATTAACGGTGCGAGATTGTTACTTATAAAACAAAAACATCTAGGTTCTGATAAACTACCACAATATATAGAAGAATTTTCAAATTATCTAGAAAAAAAAGGTGTTACCCTAATTGATAACACTAATATTGATGATATTCAAAAAGTAGATAATGTTTATGAAGTCATATCGAAAAAAAAGAAATTTCTTGGTAAAAAAGTAATTGTTGCTCCAGGTCGTACTGGAGCTAAATGGGTTCAAGAACTTGCTGATAAATATAAAATAGATTACCTATCACAAAGTATAGAAATAGGTGTTAGAGTTGAAGTTAGAAAAGAAATTTTAGATGATATGTGCAAAATTATTTATGACCCCACTATTTTCATAAAAACAGATACATATAATGATGAAATTAGAACCTTCTGTACTAATCCTGGTGGATTCGTAGCTAAAGAGAACTATTATGGATATATATGTGTTAATGGACATTCTTTAAAAGATATAAAATCAAATAATAGTAACTTTGCCTTTATTAGTCGTGTTAATTTAACAGAACCTGTTACCAATACTAGAGAATATGGAGAATCAATTGCTAAAATAGCCAATGTCTTAGGTGATTCTAAACCAATTATTCAACGTTTAAAAGATTTAAAACTAGGAAGAAGATCTACTTGGAAAAGAATTAATAAAGGATTTATTGAACCAACTTTAAAAGATTGTGTAGCCGGTGACTTAGCTTTAGTTCTACCTCATCGTATTGTTACAAACATTTTAGAAGGATTAGAAAAACTAGATAAAATAATTCCTGGTGTTAATAATGATGAAACCTTATTGTATGGTCCAGAAATAAAATTTTTCAGTAACGAAATTACAACAAATAATAATTTCAAATTAGAAAATGAAGAAATATATTTTATAGGTGATGGTGCTGGAAAAGCTGGTAACATTGTAACTGCTGCTGCAACAGGATTAGTAGCAGCTAGAGATATCTTAAACAAAAAAAATCAAAGTTAATTCTTTGATTTTTATTTTAGTCTATATTTTAATTCACCCATTCTAGAAGTAGGAACATACCCAGCTTCAGCACTAATTACATCTTCAATTCTATTTACAATAGCCGAACAAGTAAGTTCTACGGTTGAAGGTCTTTCAATAATCAAATTAGTATTAGGTTCACCATAAACAGTCCAATTATTGCAATCGAAATCATCTTTAGAATAAACCTTTCCAATACATTCACTTTCAATAACAATACCCTCTTCTGTTTGTGTTGTTACAACAGCACTCATTCCTGTTGCTTGACCAGCTTTAACAGTCATATCTAAAGTACTTGATTCAATATCTTCATCATGAGTTATAGGAACACATTTTTGAACTTGACTAGTAACATGAAGTCCTAATTTATCACATAACCATCCATTAGTATTCCACATATAACTTGGTAAAAATTCACCTTTATTAATTAATTCTTGTCTTTCTTCTTCACTAATATTATCAGCACTTGCAACTTCTGTTTCAAATTCATCTAAAGTTAAACCTGCTCCATGTGCTTTAGCAAGAGCAATACCATAATCTTCAACATTATAAGAACTGCTTCCTTTTATTTTAGTTATTTTATGAGTTGTTCCAGCTAAAGTTGAAATCAAATTTCCCCAGAAAGCATCTTGATAACCACTTCCTGTAATTGTACAATTATTTTCTTTAGCAAGCTTATCAATTTTTTCAGTTAAAACTGGAGAAGAATTAAATGGATAAAAAGCTTCCTCACAAGTTGTAATAGCATTTATTCCAAGTCTTGCACATAAAAGTAATGCATCTTTTACATCATTCATTAAACTCATAGTTGTAATAATACAAATATCTGGTTTTACTTCTTTTAATAAGTTTTCTGCCTCTGATACTGATGATATTTTAACACCAACATTATCACATTCTATTACTTCACTTACATCTTTACCAATAACAGCAGGATTAATATCGATTGCACCTACTAATTCATAACCATTTTCCATAACATAACGCATTGTGTATTTGGACATTTTTCCACATCCATATTGAACTACTTTAATCATTCTCATACCTTCTTTCTAGAATAAATATAACATGTTTTAAAGTTAAAAAAAAGTCATAATTTAAATTATGACAAAAACTTTACAACTATTTAATTAAAAAGTTTAATTCATCTAATGTTATCCCCGTAATTTCTATAATCGTTTCTTTATCAAATCCTTTATTTAACATATTTTGAACAATCATTAACTGATTATTTTTTTTACCCTCCTGAAATCCTTTTTCTATTCCTTTTTCTATTCCTTCTTTTATTCCCTTTTTCATGCCTTCTTTCATGCCCTTTTTCAAACCTTTTTCCATACCTCTTTCAGTTCCTATTTTTTCAGCATATAAAATCTTACTATTCCAAACTTTTCTGTCAACAGCTTCGGCATCATATAATCCTATAATTTTATCATCTTTACTAATCTCTTCTAATTTATTAACAGCCTTAGTCATAACATCATCACCTTTTTTTAGATTTTCTAAGTGTTCAAAATCCTCTTCAATAAAAATTTGACACATTTTTTCTAGTTCACTTAACTTATCATTATTGTAACACTTATTTCTTAAATATTCTAGGTCTAAATGATATGATTCTCTATTTTCCTCTTCTATTTCTTTTGTTTCAATTTCCATAGGTAAAAATTTATATACAAATTTATTACCTCTGAACTTACTAAAATTATCTATGTTTATTCCAATTATTTTACTTATATTTGTATAACTATCACCAACATCAAATTGATCACTATATAATTTACTAATATAAGCATTATTTTTACTAAATAAACCATCATAATATTCACGATTCATCTCAATATTAATAATGTTTTTAACAATTGTTATAATAATATCTGTTCTATATCTTTTATCACTTTTATTCTTAACCGGTAATTCAACATTATTAAAAACAGCATTCTTCAAAATTTCTTTTTCTGGTATTTTAGTTATTAAACTTATTAATCTAGCCGTATACTCCTTTGTATCCTCACTTAACATAAAGCTTTTAAAAACAATATCGCTTGTTAGTTCTAAAATTTTAACTTTTTCTAACATTTTTATCACCTCTCTTTACTATTCTCTTTTTCTTTTTAAAACACCTTTAAAAAACAAAAAAAACTTCAAATTGAAGTTTTAAACATCCTCTTTTTTAAAGAAAATAACAGTTATAATAATTATTAGTCCAAATAGTAACAAAGCAAATGGAATTAAAGTCATAAATCCTACACCATTCCAAACATCAACAATTCCTGTTGAATCACTAGCATATCCATATAAATAGTAAATATACATTCCAATTAAAGCAATTAATATTCCACTTACGATACCTGTAATCTTATAAAATTTACTATCATTATCTTTATAATGATTTAAAAGACGATTAATAAGTCCAAAAACAGCTATAATCGTAAATATTAAACCTGCTGTTATATATTTAACTCCACCACCAAGTTCAATAAGAACAGCTTTTTCAGGAGCTTTTTCATCATACTTGATTTTTCGTTGTGTACCTAAAGCAGGTAATTTTGTAACCTTATTTTTTCCTTCAACAAAATAAGTATGTTTATCTACTACATATGAATATGTAAGTGAATAGCTAACTGGATCTGTAGATGTATCCATATCATATTTCATAAAAAAGCCCATTGTTGGTTTATATCCACTTGTATTTTTCATATCAGCAAAAAACTCACTATATCCCATATATAAGAAAAATAGTCCTATAATTAATAACATTATTAAAACTAATCTAAAAAAAGTATCCTTTTGCATATCATCACATCCTATCATTATTATAAAATTTTAAGTAAAAAAAAGCAATGTTTTTAAACACTACTTTACACTATTCAAAATCATTTTGGGATTGTTATAAAAAATATCATTAACATATTCTTTATTATATCTTCTTTTTATTTTTTTATAAGCTTTTTTAAAAGTATAATAATTTCTTTCTTTGTTACAATGATTATCACTAGCCACAAAATCAATTAACTTTTTTCTTAATAGTTTTTTACTAAATTTATAAACTTTTCGATTTCTTCTTCTTAAAATACTCTTAGCATCTAATTGTAACAAAATTCCTTCTTTTTTTAATGCCTTCATATATTTTAATTTATTGTATGAATGATATAATTCAGGATGGGCTAAAACAACAACATATCCATTATCTATTAAATCTTCAAGACAACTTAAAATATCTTCAAAATCTCTATTTTCACTTCTTTTAAATTCAACTAAAATATAATTAGAATTATTTAAAGAACTAATTTTACCACTCTTTAATAAATTAGGAATATCATGGTTATATAGTATTTCATTTCCAAAATATAAATCAATATCTAATTTTTTTCCATATTCTTTTAAAATGTCAAAATTAGTTTTAATTTTATTTAATCTATCATTTTGACCATGACAAATATGTGAAGTACAAATAATTTTTTTAAGACCAATTCTATGAGCAATTATTAATTCTCTTAAGCTCTGTTCTAAGTTTTTTGCTCCATCATCAACTTCATTAATAAGATGACAATGAATATCAATATATTTTTCTCTACTCTTTGTAGTCTGAGTAGTAGTAGTTATATTTGTAGCCATATAATTTCTTTTGTTGTTTAACATTTACTTTCGTAAGAATAGCACCAAGAACAAAAGCTTTATTATTTTGAAGTTGTTCAATACAACTACTTACAACTTGATAATCTGTACGATCAGCTTCAATTACATAAATAGTTCCATCACATAATTTTGAAACAATGATACCATCAGCCATTACAGAAATGGGAGGACAATCAATTAAAACTAAATCATAATCTTTTTTTACTTCTTCAACTAAAAGTGCGAAACGTTTACTATTAACAAGTTCTGATGGATTTGATATTTTGCTTCCAGCTGAAAGTAAATCAATTTTTACATCATGAACCCCTGTATCAAAAGTTTGAACAACTTCTTTATAATTTTTAGTTCCCTTAGATAAAATAACATCTGTTATTCCCTCTTTACGATTTAATCCAAAAGAACGATGAACTTTAGGTTTTCTTAAATCACAATCCATAACTAATACCCTTTTACCAAGCATAGCAAAAGATACAGCTGTATTAGTTAAAGTTTCTGTTTTTCCTTCACTTGGTAACGTAGACGTTACATTAACAACTTTTAAATCCATAAAATTAAGATTAGTTCTAATCATTCTAATTGATTCAGAAATAACACTATTTGGTTCATTAATAATCTTTAAGTAAACATTACTACGTGGCATAGTATAATTTTTATTCTTTTTACCTGTTTCATAATCAATTGAATTATGTGGTACAACTCCTAAAGTTTTAATTTTCAAATACTTTTTAACATCATCATGATTTTTAATTTTATGGTTATTTGCTTCAATTATAAAAGCTAGTGCGACACCAACAATTGTACCTAATGCAAGTCCAATTACAGAATTTAATGTCTCACGTGGTAAAACTGGTTCTTTATTAAGAACGGCTTTATCAACTATTTGAATATTATCTACATTCATTGAATCTTTTACTTCTTCAATAAATACAACTGCAATATTATTTGTAATATCACGAGCAAGTTTAGGTGTTTCAGCTAAAACAGATATTTCAATTATTTCTGTATCATCTACTGCTGTGACATCTAAATTTTTAATAAAATCTTTATATTTAATATCTAAGTTTAAATTTCTTTTTACTTTATTTAAAATACGACGACTTTGAATAATTTGTTTATATGTTTTAACCATTTTTTGATTACTCAATATTCCTTCATAATCAACACCACCAGCTGATACTCTAGGTTGAACATATAAAGTTGTTGTACTTTCATATTTTATCGGTGCGGAATAATTATAAAACATAGCACTCCCAAGTCCAATAACAGCAAAAAACAATATCAATAAAATCCATTTAAAAATAGTTCCAAAAATATATGAAAAATCAAATTCCTTTTCTTCCATAATAATCCCCCCTTATTTTATATCTCTTCTTTTATTATAAATCGATATAAATATTTTGTTTGAAAATAAAATTTATCTAACTTATTTTCTAGTAATGTATGACAATATTTATACATTAAACGATTATGACTTTTTAATTCAGAAAAATCATTTTTTAATAAGAATTTTTTTATTTCTTTTACCTTTTTACAATCCATAATTTCATTCATGTAATTTAAAAGCTCTTTTTTACTTAAATTAGAATATTTAATTAAATTATTTAACATCATTGATAAATAATAAAACATTTTAATTGAAGCCATTTTCTTATAATATTTTTTATCTTTTATATTAAAATCCTTAACTGATTTATAAAGTTCATAATAAACATAAATAGTATCTTCTACTTTTTTCTTCAATATATCTGCATCTTTTGAATGCGTCAATCCTTCCAAATTATCATTATAAACATATAATTCATCTGGAATAAATAGAAATGATTTCATTTCCTTGTAAATTTTTAAATTACAAGCAAGATCTTCACGATAATTAAGCGCAGACTCAATCTTATTTACATTTTTCATAACACCACGTTTTTTAATAAGTTGACGACATATTGAATCACAATGTGATGTTTTATAAAGTAAATCAAAAAATTGTGGTTCTAGGTGCTCCATATGCATAACAACATTTCGATTTAAAATATTTTTAGGTGTTACAATTTTATTATTCTTAATCATTTTATATTGACAATGAACAATATCAACATTATATTCTTTTAAATTATTATACATAATTTCAATTGTATCTTTTAAAATATAATCATCACTATCAACATACATTAAATATTTACCACGGGCCTTTTTATAACCTTCTAATCGTGATAAATAAGTTCCCTTATTCTCATGTTCAATTAAAGTAATACGACTATCTCTTTTCATTTTTCTTTTAATTAAGCTATTACTTAAATCAGTTGATCCATCATCAATAACTATTACTTCAATATTTTGATATGTTTGATTCAAAATTGAATTTAAACATTTTGTCACATATTTTTGTGTATTATAAACGAGTACAATTATACTTATTAGATCTGGTTCTAATTCTTTCTTTTTCATAAATCCCCCTAATTGACCTCTTATTATACGATTTTTTTTTATTTTGTCAAATCGACGATTTTATTATGAGCATTAGTAACGGTTGTATAATCTGGTTGCATAACATATAATCTTCGACTTCCCATACTATAAGTTGGCATAGATGCTCCCGTTCCGTCTAAACTAATTGATTCTACTTCAAAATTAGTACGTTCTTCTATTTGTTTTTTAAATAGATTTGTTATTTCATCATATTGCATATTTGTTTCAAAAGTTTGATCTAAAGAATTTAAAATTTCTTTATATTTCAATAAGTACTTTAAGTTATTCATTTTAGTAATCATGGCACTAATAATTGCTTGTTGATTCTCTCCACGATGACGATCACCTGTTTCATAAACTTTACGTTCACGAGCAAAAGCTAAAGCCATTTTTCCATCCATGTGATTAACACCTTCATAAATTTTTAAGCTCTTATTTGTCCAAGGTGTGAAAGTACGATCGGAATAAACATCAATACCATCTAATAGATCAATACTTTTAGTTAGGGTTGAAAAGTTAAGTCTAATATAGTAATTAATATCTATATCAAGCAAATCTTCTATTGTTTTCATACTCATATCAACACCATATATTCCAGCATGTGTTAGTTTATCCTTATAACCAATTGAATTTAAGGTAACATAGTAATCTCTTGGAATAAAGACAAGTAGTATTTTAGCTTCTTTTGGATTAACTACAGCTAAAATATTTACATCACTCCTAGAAGTTGTTGAAATACTTCCATATGTATCAATACCACTTATATAAATAATAAAAGGATTTGTTTTTACATCAACTTTATCACTGTTTTTTTTCTTTTCTACTTTTATTTTATATTTAGCAATTATTTTAGTATTATCTAAATCTTCATATTCATCTTTTAGTAATTTATAATATGAATCTTCTAATACAACAGCATCTGTTTTTTGATTTACAATACTACGTGTCAATGTCGCAACATCTGTTTTATTTGAAACAAATTCTATATCTTCATTAATTTGTTCTTTTAGTTCTTCATAATATTCATCATTTTCTAATGAACTAATTTGTTTTCCTTCTAAATCATAAATATCTTTATAACTTGAATTTGTATGAACGATTACATCATAATTTTTATATTCATATTCTTTAGAAACTAAATTATTTATAAAGTTATAAGTCGCATTTATATAACTTGTAACAATAATAAAAATTATACTGAATATAAAAGCTATAATATTAGTGATAATTTTCTTTTTAGGTTTTACTTTTTGATTAAGTAAAAAATACAAAAGAGTAATAACGATAACAAAAGTTGGTATGATTATTAGTGCGAAATACTTAGTAGGCAAAATGTTTAACTTAAATAACATAAAAGTTAAAAAAGTAAAACATAAAATTAATAAAATACTATTTATAATGTTTATAATTTTTAATTTCATAATGATCTTTCCTTTCTTAAATTACTAAAAATAGTTTTAATTTTCTTAAATTCTTCTGTTTTTCTAAAACAAATAATATATAAAATAATTGGTATAATAAGACAAATTATTAATTTTATAATAAGATTAACCATTTCATTAATATTAACTAAATTACATAAAGTTAATGCAACTAAATAACTAATAATTGTTACTAAAACATATTTAAATACTCTTTTAAAATAATCCATTATTGACGTTTTAAAATAATATTTATATAAAACATATGGTTCAATCCAAATAGATGTTGTAAGTGTACTTATAACGGTTCCAAGAAAAATACCTAAAAGACCTAAATACTTAGCTAAAATGATTGAACTAACTAAATTAATAATTGATTCAATAACAGGTTTATACTTATCTTCCTTAAAAAAACCAAGTGCATCTTTATAAGTTAGACAAGTTTTTCTAATTCCCTTCAAATAGAAACATATTACTATTACTAAAACGATACTAAAATCAAAAACATATTTTTTACCTAACCATATTTTAATAAAAGGATTAAATAAAATAAGTAAACATATGGATGATACTCCAAAAATAACAAAATTAATAAATAATGTAATATCAAAAGTCTCTTTTACTTCACTGTTTTTTCTAGTTGCTCCTAAATTACCTATACTAGCAACAATAGCATTAAAAAATTGAATAATAATAATTTCTAAAGCATTAATAATTAAATAATAATTAGAATAAAGTCCAACACTTACAAGTCCTATAAATTTCGCAATCAAAATATTATCAGTTGAATTAATAACAACACCGCCAATTTTATGAAATAACATGGCATTTATATTTTGTTTTATTTTTTTTAGTTCCGTTGTTTTTAATTTTTCAACTTTTTTCTCCTTTAAATATGGATACATTTTATCTGCTTTAATTGATACAAATACATTTTCTAACCAAGTAAAAATAACTTGTACTATAAGAAATAAAAGATAGTTTTTAGTAATCAATAAAACAATAATTTGAACAACATTTAGTATAAAGTAAAATCCATATCGATAAATTGTTGCGATATATCTTTTTTGATCTGATATAATTAAAGACCTCTTATATGAATAAAAATAAGAAACACTTGTATTTAATACAAAGAGAAAATAAATTAAATCAAGATTTTTAATATTTGGAACTTCATTTATTAAATAACGATAAAATGGTAAAGAAATAATTCCAAGAAGCATTATGATAATACCAATTAAAGTATAAGCTTTTTTATAAAGAAGCATTAAACTTTTAATTTTTTCTTTATCATTTACAGCAAGTGGTTTATACAAACTATAAACAATAGCTGAGCCAACACCTAATTCAACAAGTGATAGCATAGTTAGAATATTAGTAAAAAGGCTGTTAAGTCCTAAATACTCATCTGTTAGAATCTTTACAAAAACAATTCTACCTAAAAAACTAATAATAAGTCCAAATGCTTGTCCAAACAAAGCAAAAATTAAGTTTTTAATACTGTTTTTAGTTCGCATAAAACACCTCCTATTCTTTTATTAAATATTTAATATTTGAAGATAAAATAACAAGTAAGAATATTTTTTCAAACGAATAAACTTCTGTTAGCATCATAATCATAAAAATAAATATTATCCATGATATAAATTTAGTTAATTTATAAGTTCGATATTTATTTAACTCTTTAATCATTAAATAAATTATTATAGCAAAAACAATTAAAAGTGCGATACCACCTAAATATAGAATTTCTAGTATTTGATCATGAGCATGAACAGCTCCCCAAATATGATATTTATATTGTCTAATAATTCCTTCAAAATAACCACAACCTATATAAGGACTTTGTTTAATAAAGGTAATTGTTCGATCCCATATATGTGTTCTTCCTGTAAAAGTTAAATCTTTTTTTAAGACATCAACTATTAAATAAGAAAAATAATTTTGAATTCTTAAAATAACTATTCCAAAGAAGGATATAAGATAAATTATAGTATAATTTTTGATATTGAAGAATTTAAATTTATTAATTAATCCTCTTGATATTAAATAAATAAAAAGTAATAAAATTCCAACTACCCCAGTTGCACTCCATCTTATTAAAACAGTTATTATAGATATAATAATTATAAAATAAGTTCTTAGCGTTAATCTTTTAAAATATAAATAAGAATAAATGACTGAAATTGTAATTCCAAGCATCAAATAAACAATATGACTATTATCAAAACCTAAAAACCAATTTTCTTTATATCCACTAATAGGATTACTATACATTCCATCAGGAAACATAAAAATAGTAATTAAATTAGTTATTATTAAGATTTCAAAGATTAAAAGTAAGCTATTTAACAAAGCTTTTTTGTTATATCGTACTCCATAATCTACCAGTAGACATAAAACAATTGCTTGAATAGCATTTAAAATACAGCCTTTTAAATTTCCATCATTAATGATAGTTGATAAAATTATAATTGCTTCAAATATTGTAATATAAATAATTATTTTTGATATTTTTCTTTTTCTAAAAACTAAAAAAGCTGTAATTATGGCACTTATAATTTGACAAATATTATAAATGCTACTAATCATCTCAGATACTACTCCAAAATAAGGTGGTTTAAAAAACGGTACAAGAAGTAAAAAATATAGAATAGTATAAAATGTTGTTTTTTTCATAACTCACCTTCTTTTTTGTTTAATATATTTTTCAACATAATTTGTAATTATGATTAAAGTTACTGCTTTAAATCGTGCTAGAGTCGCATAAATCCTTAGCTTTTTTCTAGCACCTTTATTTTTAGAAACACATCTAATAGGTACTTCATATTCACTACTTTCAATTAATTTTTTAATTTTTGATCTTTTTTCTTTATAACTTAAATTTGCTTCTTTATTACATATATATAAATCTAAAACAAAGCAAAAGTTATTGATCATTCTGATATATAATGAATCAAAGTATTTTTCATCATTAATATGATTACTATAAAGTTTTGATACTTCGTCATAAATTATTTTATTAATATCAATTATTTGGTCATTACATTTTCTTGTAGCTGAAGTTTGTAAAACACTATAATGATATAAATATTCATTTAGAAATTTAATTTTAGTTGTTTTATCAAATAGTTGATAATAAAATAAACAATCTTCAAAAACAGCTTTTTTATTTTCCATTAAAAACTTAATTTTAGATTTATCTAAAAAACTTTTTTTAACTATTTTATTCCAAGTAAAACCTACTCCCTTTAAATTTACATTATGGGTGGGATTTAAAATAGAAGCTTGCAATTCATAAACATCATACTTAGTTTTTATTTCAAAATTATAGTCATTATTTTTTTTAAGATTACTATAAAAATTAAATATTAAAATATCATTATTGTCTATGTTTTTTATAAGCAATTCACAAGTATTTAATTCAATATAATCATCAGGATCAACAAACATAATATAGTCGCCACTAGCTAATTCTAGACCTTTATTTCTAGCACAAGATACGCCTTTGTTAGAACTATTTATCAATTTAATTCTTTTATCTATTTTAGCATACTTAGAAGAAATATCACCACTTAAATCAGTTGATCCATCATTAATTAGAATTATTTCAATATTTGAATATGTTTGATTGATTAAACTATCTAGACATCTTTTTAAATATGATTCAACATTATATATTGGTACTATTATGCTTATCTTCATTTTTATCCCCCTTTAAATAATGTGTTTGTTTCACTTTTGGAATTTCCTGATAATTTCCATATATATGTGTTAAGTATTGATGGTATTTTTCTGGTCCATATAAAAGAGTATCTTCAAATTTATATTTTTGAGGTTTACCAAAATACTCTTTAGGAACCATCTCTCTTATACGATATGCTCCCATAATTGTTCCTACATATTTACTATTTTCAAATTTATTCTTTTTTAATAAATTATCAATTTTAGTTAATACTTTTTTAGGTTTTATCATTTTTTTAATTGGTATAATTTTAGCTATTTTAATTAAAATTTTATCTAAAAAATTTCTTTTTTTATCTGGTTCTATAGTATCTATATAATACATTGAAACTAACATACGATAAAACATTATTTTTAAGTAAAATATTTTTCTTAAAAATATATTATTAGGACTTCCATCAATTGGAAAGATATCAATAAAAATATTACTTTTCTCATTTAATTTTTCATATCTTTTTTCAATTATTTCATATTTTTTATTGATTATTCTAGGTAAATAATAGCGATATTTTTTATTGTTTTTAAAAGTTATTAATTCTAAATTATTTGGCAATTCTTTTGAAGCACAAAATAAAAATTGTTCAAAATCTTCTCTTGGCATTGCAATATCCATATCATCATCCCATGGTATAAATCCTTGATGACGAATTGCTCCAAGTAATGTACCACCAATGATATAATATTTAAATTTATATTTTTTACATATCTTTACAAATTTCTTTACCATTTCATAATCAATTTTTTGGATTTCTTTAATTGATAACATTATTTTTCTCTCCATTTTTTATACAAACTTAAATATTTAGAATGTTCTTTGGAATCATTTGACCAAGGTCCCTTAATAATTGTATTTTTATATAAAGTATAATCAATATCAACAATCTCTTTTGATTTATCAAAAACATTATATACGGCTATTTTTAATTCTGCATCTTTAAAATACTTTTCTATTTTTTCTTTAGCAAATTTTATACTATAACCTGTATCTACAGAATCATCTACTAGAAGTATTTTTCTACATTTTTTATACTTATTCCATATTTTTTCATCTATTTCTATTTGTCTTTCACTATTAGTTTTGTGATAATTAGATTTTATTTCTTTTTTTCTTAAAAAATTCTTTAAATTAGAAGGCAATATAACTAAAAGAGGTGATACTATTTTTTTTAACTTTCCACCTTTTCTTGTTGCTTTTATTTCAAGTAATGGAACTTCATTTAAATGAGCTAATTCCTCTCCTATTAAATATGAACCACGCGCAACAAAAATAACTAAATCATATTTATAATTTTTATTTACTTTATTATATAGTTTTTTTGTTGTTTCTTTTAAATCTTCGATTGATAATTCGATAAATTCCATTAAAATCACCCCTTAAAATCATCTTTATTAATTTAATAAATTTAGTACAAGTATGACTAAATTTAAGACAGTCTTTTTTTACAAATTGATATTCAGTTAAAATATTTTTATCTGTTATTTTTTCTTTTGTTATGATTATATTTCTTCCTATTTCAAAAAAGGTATGAGCATCACTACCTATTATTTTTTTTATTTTATATTTTTCAGCTATTTTATTTTGTTTATATGAGAAATCTTTGGAAATATTTCTTCCATTATGAATTTCAATTAAATCTATATATTCTCTGTTTTTCTTTATTTCTTCTTCTTTTAAAACCGATTTATATCTTTTTTCATCATATGGATGTGGTATATATACTATTCCATTTTGTTTTTTTATTTCTTTTATTGTTTGTAATGGTGTTAGTCCTTCTTGAATTCTTTTATTTAAATTTAAGCCTATTATTTCTCCTTTTGTTGTAAATATTTCTTCACCAACAATTACATTTATATGATGTTTTTGTAATTTTTTTTGATATTTTAGTGCTCCTTTTATTTCATTGTGATCAGTTATTACAATTGTATCAATTTTTTTTATCTTAAGCATTAAAAGTAACATCAAATAATTTAGACAACTATCTTTTGAATATCTAGTATGCACATGAAATTCTGTTTTGTATTCTTTTTTCATTTTATCAACCCCTAACTATCCTTATTTATTCTTTTAATTTGTACTTCTTTCAATTATTACTTCATTAATTGTTTTTAAAATGCATTTTAAATCTAATAAAAAACTTTGATTTCGAATATAATAATATTCTAAATTTAATCTTTCTTTATAGCTAAGGGCACTTCTTCCATTACAAGCCCACCACCCTGTTATACCAGGTTTAACACTTTCATATAAAAATTTATTTCCGTTATGAGCTTCAATCTCACCTTCAACAAGTGGTCTTGGTCCTATTATTGTCATATCCCCTTTTAAAACATTAATAAATTGTGGGAATTCATCTAAGGATGTTTTTCTTAAAATTTTACCTATTTTAGTTATTCTAGGATCATTTGTTAGTTTTTGATTATGTTCCCATTGTTTTTTATATTTTTCTTGTTTTAATAATTCATTTAACACTTCTGGTGCATTTGGAATCATTGTTCTAAATTTATAGATATAAATATTCTTTCCATTTTTACCAATTCTTTTTTGTTTAAAAAAGATTGTTTTTGTATCACCAGATATTAGTGTTATTATTTTAATTATAATTATAAGTGGTATTAAAAAAAGACAAGCAATTAAAGAAAAAATTATATCAAATATTCTTTTAAAAAATAAATAGCCACTTTTTGTTTTAGTTATAGGAAAACTATAATCTGTATTTATAATTATATCTGTTTCATTCATTTTTAATTCCCCCCTTAAATTAAAAACAACTTATAAATTTTTGTCGATTAGAATATCACAAAATTAAAAAAAAAGCAAATTAATTATCTTAATTTGCTTAATTGACTTTTACATTTTGTTTTTTCTTATAAAATATTTAAATGTTTCCATTAAAACTAAAATTGGAAGTGAAGCTATAATTATGTATATCATATGTTTAAATGGAATACTAGAAGTTCCTAAAAAAAGACTAAATATTGGAACTTCCATAACAATTATTTGAAGAACAATTGCTGATAATATACTAAATATTATAAAAGGATTTCTAAATAATGATATTTTAAAAGTTGACCTTTTTTCACTTCGACAATTAAGTACATGGAAGTTTTGAATAAAGACCATATAGGCCATAACATAACCTCTTGCAACTTTTACGTCAAAATGTAGTCCTTTTATAAGATATAACCACAAAATAAAGACTGATATTCCTATAAAAAGACCTGACAATAATACTTCACTAAGAAGTAATTTATCAAAAACAGTCTCTTTAGGATCTCTAGGTTTATCATTCATAATTTCTTTTTCTTCACGTTCAAATGAAAGCGCTAAATCCTGAAGACCGTCTGTTACAATATTAAGCCATAATAATTGAACAGCTACAAGTGGCATTGGCATATTAAATAAAATAGCTAAAACAAAGAATAATACCTCTGCTATTCCACAAGAAAGTAACATATAGATAACTTTTCTTATATTACTATAAGCATTTCTTCCTTCTTCAATACCTGCAACAATTGATAAAAAGTTATCATCAGTTATAATCATTGTCCCTGTTTCTTTAGCTACCTCTGTTCCACTTCCCATAGCAATCCCAATATTAGCTGCCTTTATAGCAGGTGCATCATTTACACCATCACCCGTAACTGCTACAAATTCGCCTTGTCTTTTATATGATTCAATAATTTGAAGTTTTTGAATTGGTGTTACACGGGTAAAAATTGTTTTTGTTTTAATAAATTGATCAAACTCATTTTTACCTTTTTCAAGATATTCATCAATTTCATCACCAGTTGCAACTTGATCATAAGAACTTGCAAGTTTTAATTCTTTAGCAATGGCAAAAGCTGTTAATGGATGATCCCCTGTTACCATAACAACTTTTATTCCAGCTTTATTACAATTTTCAATAGCACTAATAGTTTCTTTTCTAATTGGATCAATAAAAGCTACAAGTCCCATAAAAATCAAATTTGGAATATCTTTTTCTTCATAATTTTTATGTTCTTCAAAGTTTAAAACCTCTCCTTTTGCAAGTGCTATTACTCTATATCCTTCGCTTGCTAATTTTTCATTTTGTTTAGTTATTAAATCTTTATCTATTTTTTTTATTTCATCTCCCATTTGCATCCTATCACAAAAAGCAAAAACTTTTTCTAATGATCCTTTAACCGTACAATAATTTTTACCATTTTTTTCATAAAAAACAGATGAATATTTTTTTTCTGATTCGTAAGGAATTTCTCCAAGTATTTTGTTGTCAATTTGTATTTTTTGTTTTTTAGCTAAAGCAAGAAAAGCAACATCAATTGAATCTCCAATATATGTCCAACTGTTTTTTTCAAAAACAAGTTCTGCTTCATTATTAATTGCTCCTAAAAAACTTATTTCATTTGCTTTTTTTAAGTTATCTCCAATTATTTTACCATTATCATTATATCCAATACCTTCTACTTCATAAAAAGAAGAATCTGGCAAAACAATTTTTTTAGCTGTTTGTTCATTAATAGTTAGAGTCCCTGTTTTATCTGAGGCAATTACAGTACAACTTCCCAAACTCTCAACTGAATTTAATTTTTTAACAATAACATTTCTTTTTGACATACGATTTGATCCGATAGTAAGCGCTAAAGTTAAGGCAAGTGGTAAACCTTCTGGCATTGCTGATACTGATAAAGCTACAACCGATAAAAAAATTTCAGCTGGTAATTCTTTTTTCATCAAAAGCAAAAACGTTAATAATATCGCAACAATCACAACAAGTAAACTTATTTGTTTAGAAAATTTTTCCATTCTTATCATTAATGGTGATTTAGTTTGTTTTGTTTCAATTACTTTACTTGCAATCTTTCCTATTTCTGTATTAACAGAACATGCAACCACAATACATTTTGCTCTCCCTGTTATAACAGAAGTTCCTGCAAAAGCCATATTTTTTTGTTCAGCTAGTGAAACTTTTGAATTAATAGTTTTTTCATTTTTAACAGAAGCCATTGATTCACCAGTTAAAATAGATTCGTCAATTGTTAGATTATTTGCTTCTATTATTCTTAAATCAGCTGATACCTTATCACCAGATTCTAATAAAACAATATCACCAACAACTAAATCATCAGCTATGATTTTAATTTTTTTACCATCTCTTAAAACGCTAGTTTTTGTTTTGATAATATTTTCTAGACTTTCAGCACTTTTACCAGCCTTATATTCCTGAATAGTTCCCATTATAGCATCAACTAATATAATAAATATTATAGCTAAAGCATCAACTACCTCACCTATTAAAAACGAAAAGAAAATAGCTGCTATCATTACAAAAATGATAGGATCGATAAATTCACTAATAAAAATTTGAAAAATATTTTTCTTTTTTTCTTTAGGTAAAATATTTTTACCATTCTTCATTAATCTTTCATTTGCTTCCATAGTAGATAATCCATTACTGGAACTATTTAATTTTTTGAAAATATCTGTAACTTCTTTTTGATACATATAACTATCCTCCAATAAGATAATTATAACACTTTTTAAAATTTCAAAACAATTACTAATACATAATTTTACACTTTTATGGTATAATTACTCTAGGTGATAAAATGAAAAAATATCTTTTAATGATTTCCTTTGGTTTAATATTATGTTGTGGATGTTCTAAAAAAACTTTAAATTGCTCTATCGAACATGATGAGGATGATGCCATAACTACTACTAATATCAGTTATAATTTTAATTTTTTGGGGAAACAAACAGAACGTGAAGAAACAAGAACAACAACATTTAATACATTAGAAGAATGTATTAATTACTATAATTATTTAACTAATTTATATAGTGATTCTAATTATACAGTGGAAAAAGACGAATCAACATTTAGTGTTAAAGTATATCAAATCATTGACTTTGCAAACGTTGATAAAAATACTCTAAAAGATATAAAACCAGATAAAAAAACAAGAAAAAATAAGGTATCAAAATATTACAAAGAAATGGGTTATAATTGCAATTAAAAAAACTATTCAAAATAGTTTTTTTTAGTTATAAATAATCATTGCTGAAAAACAATATATTTGTTCTTCAGAAAAAACACTTATTGCAACTTGATATTTTATATCTATTACATCAATATCATCAGTTAAAAATTCATTAATAGCTGCCTCTAAATCTTTTTCATGGGCCTCATCAAATAATTTAACTCTCATAATATCACCATAATAATTATACATAATAAATTAGTCTATTAATGTCTAATTTTTTTAATCTTATCATAAAAATAATTAAATTCAGATGTTTTGAAAAATAATAAAACTAAAATAACATTAACACTTATTACAACTAAAATGGCAATTAAAATTAAAATAAAGATATTATTAATTGCTATCATTGAAACAAAGTAATTAAGAATTATTGAAATAGCAATAAAAATTACTAAATATTTAAGATAATCAATATAATAGCTTTTTGGTGAGATTTCAAAACCATATTTATGAACAATGTAAGGATCAAGCCAAGCTGTCGTTACAAGTCGACTTATTAATGTCCCTATTAATACACCCTCTATGCCAATGAATTGAACTAAAACTACTGAAATAACAATATTTATTATGACCATTATAATTGGACGATATTTAGCTATCCAGAATAATCCATATGCATTTCTAAATGAGTTAGTAACACTTTGCATACCAAGAACATAAAAGTTAAGAACTAAAAGAAATACAATACTAAATCCCATTACATACTTTTTACCAATCCAAATATTAATAAATGGATTAATTAAAACTATTATACATACTCCAAATAAAGCATAAAGCCAGAAATTCGCAAAGTTTAAATTATCATAAACTTCTTTACTTCTCTTTTTATTTGTTGTTACAACTAAATTACCTATACTAGAAGTTATAGCATTAAAGATTTGATTTAAAACAGTTGTTATAGAATTAATAATTAAAACGTAATTTGAATAAAAACCAACAATAATTAAACCAATAAACTTAGAAATAATAATATTATCTGTTCCATTCATAATAACTGTTCCAACTTTATATATAAATAAAGATGATACATTTTTCTTAATACCTTCCATATCTTCTTTTTCTAATTTTTCATCTGTTTTATTTTTAATAAATGGATATAGTTTATTAGCTTTACTAGATATATATATATTTTGAATAATAACTAAAATAATACTTGAAAGTAAAAATAAAATATAGTTTTTAGTAGTTACAAGTAAAATTATTTGTATAATTGATAATAAAGTTGAAAAAGTAAAAATAATACGTGAAGTAATATATCCTTTTTGATCAGAATCAATCAAAAATTTCTTATATACAAAGAAATAACTAGATGCTGAATGAATTACAAATAGAATATAAATTAAACTTAAATGAGGAACATTTTTTGGAATATCTTTAATAATTAAACCTAAAAAAGGCGTTAAAGATAATCCTATTAATAAGACAGCAATTCCGATTATAGTATATACTTTCTTATAAAAGTTCATTAAAACATTAATTTTATGTTCATCTTTCTTTGCTAAAGGTTTATACAAACTATATGGAATAGCAATACCAATTCCAAGATCTGCAAGAGATAACATTGTTATAATATTTGTAAAAAGCCCATTAACACCTAAGTATTCATCATTAAGCATTTTAATAAACACTGTTTTTACAGCAAAATTTAATACAACCGTTAATACTTGTGTCACAATTGACATAGCTGAATTTATAATTGAGTTTTCTGTTCTTGATCTTTGTTTCATGTCGTCACTCCTTATTTATATTATACCTAAATTTAATTAAGTTGTACATATTGACTTATAAAAATGTTGTGATATAATAACGCCGTGTGGTGATTTTATGGAAAATTTATTAAAAAAAGAATACTTACATTTAGGTACTGATCATATTTATAAAGAATTATGGCAAAATATTCAAATGGACCAAATATATCCATTATCAAAGCCATATGGTGGTATATGGGCAAGTCATACTAGATTTGATGATAATAGAATTTGTGATTGGATTGATTATTTAGCAGATGATGATTATGAATTGGAACGTTTAAAATACCAAAAAAGTTGTTTAATAAAATTTAAAGAAAATATTCGCTTTTTACAAGTTAATGATAGTAATGATTTTAAAAATCTAAAAGAATCTGGATTTACAAAAAGTGTAACAAGCAAACTAATTGATTTAAATTACAATGTAGAAGATATACCATACTATGAAAAAATTTCAGAATTCTATGATTTATTATATGTTAATCCTAATGCCAATCCTAGTTTAAAAAAATATTGTTTTAATACTATGTTAGCACTTAACCCTGATGCAATTGAATATTATAAATCTGTAATGCTTGATATAGAAAAACAAACAATTATAAAATATGAGGAAAAGAAAAAATTAACTGAACCAACTCAAAAATATTATGATTTAGTTAAATATATTAATGGAAGTTTTAAAAATATTGGTTTTAGTGGTAACTATCAAGAATACATACTAAAATTAAATTCTTATAAAAAAGAATTAACCAAAATAATAAAAAATAATATTGATGACAAATACTTAAATGATGTAAAAACTAATACTTTAATTGATACAATCATTCAAAATTCATATCGTGAGAAATATTTAGAAAAACAAAAAATACTATTAAAACAAGCCTAAGCTTGTTTTAATTTTTTATTGCTTTAAACATTTTCTTCCATAAATCTTTTGAAGAATAATTTAAAATACCAACTTTATAAATTCTTAATCCATATTTAACTAATATAAAATTAGTAAAAATCAAAATAATAATTCCAATTATTACATCTAAAATACTAATCTGTCCTAATACTAAAAGAGATGGCGCTAAAATAGCTGATATAAATGGTACAAAAGATAATACTTTAATAAAAGCTGCCCCTTTAAAAATACCAGCCATCATAGATAAATAATATCCTACTAGAGAAACTAAAACAATTGGTGTTTGAACTTGTTGAAAATCTTCCGTATTGGTTGTCATAGAAGCTAAAATTCCTGCTACTAAAGAGTAAGCAATAAAAGTTAAAATCATTGAAATTAACATAAGTGGTATTATATAAATTAATTGATTTATTAAATCGGTATCTAAAGCCTTTTTTAATATATCTGTAACATCAAAACCTGCTTTTGCAATCAAATTACTACCGCCCATTAATTTTCTAACTAATAACCCAATAGCTGAATCTAGTAAAAGGATTATACCTTGTATTAAAACAAAAGTATTCCCGGCTATGATTTTAGAAGCAAAATGCGTCTTTGGAGAAACATTTGAAATAATTATTTCCATTCCACGTGTTGTTTTTTCATCATTTACTTCTGCCCCTATCATTTGAACTAAATAAATACTAAGAATAAAAAATGGCAAAATAATAAATGGAAAAACGGTTGACATTATTGTCTCCATATTTTCATCTTTTGACTTTTTATTTTCATCTAGAATAATTCTATCTATTTTTATATCAGAATATAATTTTGTAATTTCATCTTCACTTAATCCCAAACTAGCAATTGCATAATTAGTTCTAAGATTTGTCAAACAATTTGTTATTATTTGATAATCAATTGTATCAATAAACATGTTACTTATAACTTTAGCCTTTAATATATCTTTTTCATCGCTATTTAATTCAATTATAATAGCTTTTTCTTCTTTTTTTATTTTTTTCTTTCCATCTTCTAATGATTTATTATATTTTTTTACTTCATAAGAATTACTATTTTTTAGATTAATGTCTGTCTTTTCTATACTATCTTTAAATATTTCAAAAGAAGTATTAGTATTATCAATTACATATATTTTTTGTTTTTCATTAAAATCTCCGCCAAAAAATCCTATAATGCTATCAATATTAAAAAGTCCAACAATTGCAAACATTAAAATAATATTTACAATTACAAACCATTTAGATTTGATTTTTCTTTTTAAACTAACACCAATTAAATACCATAATTTATTTTTCAAATTCTTCACCTACTTTCTCAACAAAAATCTCATTTAATGAAGCTTCTTCTACAACAAATTTAACTACATTATGTGCCTTACTTACTACTTTAAAAACATTTTCTATATAACTGCTATCTTCTATTTTTACGACATATTCATCAGCTTTTTTTGTAACACTTATAACTCCTTTAATTTTTTCTAATTTTTCTATTTCAATATCTGCTTTAATATTGATATTTTTTTTACGATATTTTTCTTTTATATCTTTTAAATAACCACTAATAACTGATCTACCATTCATTAAAATAACTAATTTTTTACAAAATAATTCAACATGTTCCATTCGATGTGAAGAAAAAATAATCATACTACCTTTTTTGGACATATCAATTATTTCTTGTTTAAATAATTCAACATTAAAAGGATCTAATCCACTAAAAGGTTCATCTAAAATAAGTAATCTTGGTTCATTAATTATAGCTGTAATAAATTGTATTTTTTGCTGATTACCTTTTGACAATTCTTTTATTTTTTTATTCTTATATTCTGTAATTCCAAATTTTTCTAATAATTTATCTAAGCGATTAATAATATCTTTTTTATTCATTCCTTTAAGTGTTCCATAAAACAAAACTTGCTCTAAAACAGTCATTTTTGTAAGTAAACTTCTCTCTTCTGTTAAGAACCCAATTTGATCTGTTATATCATAATCAATCTTTTTACCATCTAATGTAATACTTCCACTACTAGCATCAAGAAGTCCCATTATCATTCTAAATGTCGTTGTTTTACCTGCACCATTTATTCCAAGTAATCCAAATATTTCACCAGGTTTGACTGTAAACGATAAATTATCAACAGCTAAAAAATCTCCGTAATATTTTGATACCTTATCAACCTTTAACACTTCTAATCACTCCTATTCTTAACTCATTATAACTTAAAAGCTAACTTTAAACAACCATTTGCACCATATATATAAATAGTGGTATAATATAGAAGAAAGTTAGGTTTATCTTAAGGAGGATAGAAAAGAAAATTTAATTAGCGCCAGACCTTTAAATAGGTGACGAGGATAACAGTTATCGAAAATTCGGCGGATGCTGTTACGGTTTATGTAGTCGTTAGATATATTTTAAAAAGTAAAATCAAGATTATAACAAAGAATATATCGTACATTATACCAGAGGAGGTTTTTTTATGTGCGGTATAGTTGGTTATGTAGGCAAAAAAAATAATGCTCTACAAGTTTTAATTGAGGGGTTAGAAAATTTAGAATATAGAGGTTATGACTCAGCAGGAGTAGCTTTTTTAAATAAAGATAAAATAGATATTATAAAAAAACAAGGTAAGATTAAAAACTTAAAACAATCATTACCTGATTTAAATACAAATATAGGAATAGGTCATACAAGATGGGCAACTCATGGTGTTGCTAATGAAACAAACAGTCATCCTCATAAATGTGGAAAAATGACGATTGTTCATAATGGAATTATTGAAAATTATGAAGAAATTAAAAGAAGTTTAATTAACAGTGGTTATAAATTTAAAACAGAAACCGATACGGAAGTAGCGTGTGCTTTAATTGATAATATTTATAGTGAGGTAAAAGATATTACCAAAACAATTGAAATTTTTCAAAAAAAAGTAAGAGGTTCATATGCAATTGGACTAGTATGTGATGATGATTATGAAAATTTATATGCCATCAAAAAAAATAGTCCATTGATTATTGCTCACGGTGAAAATGAAAATTATATTGCTAGTGATATGCCAGCCATATTAAAATTTACAAAAAATTTCATTGCCTTAAATGATGGTGATTTTGCTAAAATTAGTGCTAATGATATAAAAGTATTTAATAAAGATGGTATTGAAATTAATAAAGAATTAAAATCTTTTGAAGGAGATTTATCTTCTATAGATAAAAATGGTTATGAACACTACATGCAAAAAGAAATAATGGAACAGCCAGAAGTTATAAAGAAAACGATGAATGAATATTTAACAAACAACCTAGATAATTTATTCAAAAATATGCCAGATTTTTCTAAATACAAAAAAATTCACATTGTTGCCTGTGGTAGTGCTATGCATGCTGGACTTGTTGGAAAATCTTTAATTGAAGAATATGCAAATGTTCCAGTTGATGTTGAAATAGCAAGTGAATTTAGATATAAAAAATTATTTTTAGATGAAAATAGTTTAGTAATTGCTGTTTCACAATCAGGAGAAACGGCTGATACCCTAGCAGCTGTTGAAATTGCTAAAAAGAATAATGCTGATACCTTAGGAATTATTAATGTTGTTGGAAGTTCAATTGCAAGAGAATCTGATCTTGTTTTATATACTAAAGCTGGTAGTGAAATTGCTGTTGCTACAACTAAAGCTTATTCCGCTCAAACAGCCCTACTTTCATTAATAGCTCTAAATATTGGTCAAAAGAACATAAGTAAGGCAGAATTAAAAGAATTACTAGAAAGTATTAAAAAATTACCAGCTCAAATGGAAATACTTTTAAATAAAGATAAAAAATATCAAGAAATTGCTGAAACTATATATAACAAAGAAGATATTTTCTTTATTGGTAGAGATATTGATTATGCTATTGCTATGGAAGGATCATTAAAACTTAAAGAAATTTCATATATTCATAGTGAAGCATATCCAGCTGGTGAATTAAAACATGGAACTATTTCTTTAATAGAAGAAGGCACTCCTGTAATTTCGATTGTTACAAATAAAAATATTGCTGAAAAAACAATTAGTAATATTAAGGAAGTAAAATCTAGAGGTGCTGAAGTTATTTTACTTACAAATTCAGAATGTGATGTTGATAGTGATTTCTACAATAAAAAAATTGTAATCCCAACAACACATAAATTAATTCAACCATTACTTACAATTTTACCACTTCAAAAAATTTCTTATGAAGTAGCAAAACTTAGAGGAGCTGATATTGACCAACCTAAAAATTTGGCTAAATCAGTTACTGTAGAATAAAAAAAGGACATTTTTAATTAAAATGTCCTTTTTTTTACATATTTTTATAATAACCTTTATCAATCAATTTTCTTATTGCTTTTTGAGCAACTTCTTTATCTTCTTGATAAGTCATACCAAACCATTTATCATTGGTTTCTAATAATTTAACTTTAATCTCTCCATCTTTTATTAATTTATCAATAGCAACAGGAATTAAACATTCTGACTTTATATCATCTTTATCAAGATTTTTTAAAAAAGATATAAAATAATCTTCTAACATTTTAAAAACACTTGGTTTTAATCCCCATAAATTCATTGAAACATAACTGTTCAAATCAACCTCTACTTCAGAGTTATTATAATTTCCAACAGCTATATTTTTAACTTTTTTTAAGTCTTTCATTTCTTTTACATCAACTAAATAACTATTATCATCAATATGACAAACACCTCTATTAACACCGCCATTTTCACTCATCGTATTTTTTAAAATATAACCTGCCATTGAAAATTCATTATCATTATGATTATTATCTAAAAAATCAGCAATCTTTCTAAAAGCTTCTTTTCCATAAAAATCATCAGCATTTATAACACAAAATGGTTCATTGACAACATCTTTACAACATAAAATAGCCTGAACAGTACCCCATGGTTTTTCTCTATTACCTTTTGAATATGGCTGTGGTAAATCATCTAATTCTTGATATACATAATCAACATCAATCGTTTTAGAAATACGATTCCCAATTACTTGTTTAAATTCCTCATCAATTGCTTTTCTTATAATGAAAACGACTTTATTAAAACCAGCTTCTTTAGCATCATTAATTGAATAATCCATTAAAATTTCACCATTAGGACCAATTTTAGCTAATTGTTTGATACCACCTTTATAGCGACTACCTAAACCAGCTGCCATAATTACTAAAGTTTTATTCTGCATACTTTTCTCCCTCTCCTTTATATATCATAACGATTGGCCATACATAAATATATATAAGCATAACAATAAGTAATGTCCAACCTACAATAGGAACAACTAAACACAAAATCCAAGAATATGGCGTGTTATATACTCTTTCACCTGGTACATTTAATTTAGCCGCAACTTGACAACTAATTTGTACAATGAATACAGCAAGTACTATAAAAATTGGGAAAAACAAAAATAAGCCACTGACAACCCAATATTGCCATTTAGTATACCATCTTTCTTTTTCATAAACCTTTAAAAAATAAGCTAAAATCATACTAAATAACCCTTGTGTTAATACCATCATAATCAATGATAAAAACCAATTCTTTTTTTGTAAAAAAACCATAATTACCTCCTTATTTTATTCTTTAAATCATACAAAATATTTAATGCTTCAAGAGGTGTTATCTCTAAAGGATTAATCTCATCAATTACCTTTTGAATTTCATTTTCTTTTGGTTCCATTAATTCCTCAAGTGGTAAACTTTCTTGAATTTTATTATCACGTACTTTTTCTTTATTTTCATAAACTGCTAAAATTTGACTTGCCCTTTTAATTAATGATTCTGGTAGATTAGCAAGTCTTGCAACATGAATACCATAACTCTTATCAATACTTCCCTTTTTTACTTTATGTAAGAACGTTATTTTTCCGTCTTCTTCATGAGCTGAAACATGAACATTTTTAAGACGTGTTAATGTATCTTCCAAATCTGTTAATTCATGATAATGTGTTGAAAACAACGTTTTTGCCTTTATATTATTATGAATGTATTCAATAATTGATTGTGCCAAAGCCATTCCATCAAATGTAGCGGTTCCACGTCCAAGTTCATCAAATAAAATTAAACTATTTTCAGTTGCTGATGATATAGCAAAAGCAGCCTCATTCATTTCAACCATAAAAGTAGATTCCCCACTTACTAAATCATCACTTGCACCAATACGTGTAAAAATTGCATCAAAAATTGGAAGTTCTGCATAACTTGCTGGTACAAATGATCCTATTTGAGCCATGATTACAGTGATTGCTAACTCTCGCATATATGTTGACTTACCAGCCATATTTGGACCTGTTATTAATAATATATCTGTTTTATCATCCATTATAATATCATTTTTAACAAATTCATCATTTATAACTTTTTCGACAACTGGATGTCTATTATCTAAAATCTTAATATTACGATTTTCACTAATAATTGGTCTTATATAATTATTTTCTTCAGCTACTGTTGTAAATGCTTGTAAAACATCTATTTCACTTATAACTTTAGCTATTTTTTGTAATTTAGGTATATACTCTTTAATTTTATTTCTAATTTCAATAAATAAATTATATTCAAGTTCAACTATTTTTTCCTCTGCATTTAATATAAGTGCTTCTTTTTCTTTCAAAATTGGACTAATATATCTCTCAGAATTGGATAGTGTTTGTTTTCTTTCATATCCATATTCTTCTTTAACTAAATTAGTATTTCCCTTAGAAACTTCAATATAATAACCAAAAACTCTATTATATCCTACTTTTAGATTTTTAATTCCTGTTCTCTCTTTTTCTTCTTCTTCAAAACGAGCTACAAAATCTTTTCCACCTTTTCGCAAACTCTTAAGTTCATCTAACTCTGCATTATATCCATCCTTTATTAGATATCCTTCTTTAATGGAAATTGGTGGATTTTCATAAATACTTTTTTCCAGTAATTCATATAAATCATCTAATGGTTGAAAATTTTTATAAAACTTTATTTGCGTTAATAATGAGCTTATTTCAGGTAAAACTTTAAGAGAACTTTTAAGTTGCAATAAATCTTTTGCATTAGCATTTCCGAATGCAATACGTCCACTTAGTCTTTCTAAGTCATAAACTTCAAAAAGGAGATTAGCTAAATCTTCTTTAAGAATAAACTCTTTAAGTAATATATCAATTGTATCATATCTTTTTTCTATTTCTTTTTTATCTATCAAAGGATTTTCAATCATATTTTTTAATGTTCTAGACCCCATTGCTGTTTTAGTTTTATCAAGTAACCAAATTAAAGAATAATTTCTTTGTTTTAACCTTAATGTTTCTGTTAATTCAAGATTTCTTTTGGTATGAACATCCATTTTTAAATAATTTTTATTTTCTTTGATAATAGCTTTTTGTAAATGAGTTAGACTTCTTTTTTGAGTATTTGTAATATATGTAAGTAAGTGTTTTATTGTTTCAATATAACGAACATCACCAATATCTTCATATATATATTCATATTGTTTATCATTCTCTACTTCATCACTAATTGTTACAGTTATTTTAAATTGATTTTTTAGGATTGATAAAATATTTTTATCTACCTTGCTATTCATAACTATTTCTTTAATATTTAAACCAACAATTTCACTTATAACTTTACTAATATTATGTTCTAAAATTGTTGTATATATTTCCCCTGTTGAAATATCTGCATAACTAATTACATAGGCATGATTAAAGTCCATAATATTACCAATATAGTTATTTTCAAATTCTACTAAAGATTCATTCATTATTGTACCTTTACTAATAATTTGAATAATATCTCTTTTGACAATTCCTTTAGCATTTTTTGGATCTTCTAATTGTTCACAAATCCCAATTTTATAACCTTTGTCAACAAGTTTATCTATATAAACATTAGCTGCATGATGAGGAATTCCACACATTGGTATTCTCTCTTCTAATCCAGCATTTTTTCCTGTTAAAGTTAATTCTAATTCATGTGATACTAAAATAGCATCTTCAAAAAACATTTCATAGAAATCACCTAATCTAAAAAATAAAATTATATCTTCATTTTTTTCTTTTATTTCTAGATATTGCCTCATCATAGGGGTAACTTTATTTATATCAACATCTTTACGTTCCATTTATACCACCTACTTAAATTTTATCAAAAAAAAAGGAATAAGTCCATTATTCCCTTTGAAATTATTATTGTAAACTAGTTATAGGTATTGTAATTACTGGTCTAATACCTATCTTATCTTTTGAAGAAATAACAAAAGTATAATAAGCCAATCTTCCATAACCGGTATCTTTATAAACAAACCACGCTCTAACATTATAAGCTGTTGAAGGTGTAGATGTCCAATAAGCTCTTACTTGTCCGGTATTAGTTGATAAATTTTCATATAACCAAGTAGGAATATTTGTAAGATCTTTGCCATCCCAACTTGTATTCCCTGATGCCACCGCTATTTGATTTGCAGTTGGCAAAACAACACTTACATCAACCCATTTTGAAGTAGCAGTCTTTAACTCACTATTTGCTGTTACAGGACCTGTTTCTGTAGTATTCCCATCAGGTGCCCACTGAACATAATCTTTTATATTACGGTCCATTAATAATGAGACATTTTCACCACTTGTTTCAAGTACATAAAAAGTTCTTTTATTTCCATCACCAGGATTACATAAATATTTGGTACCTATTGCTGTCCCAATTGTTCCAGTATTCTCACATATTATTTTAGGTAAAACTTTCAAATTAACTTCAGCTTTTTTATTATTTGATGAAGTTATTGTTATTTTTACTTCTCCTGCACTCAAAGCCCTTATTACACCAGTATTGCTTACTGTTGCAATTTTAGGATTTGAACTATTGTATGTTAAAGTTTTATCTGTTGCTTTTTCAGGTAATATATTTACTTTTATTTTTTCAGATTCTTTAGAATAAAGTTGTAATGTTGGTTTTTCAACCGAAATACTTTGAACTAATATTTCACCCTTTTTACCAGCACTTAATTTTCCATCTGAACTACAACTTATTGGATAATCTGATATAGTTAATGAACAATTTGTTACTTCTCCCTTTGTTATTTCTATAGAATCTCCATTGGCTGGTAAAGTTCCTTTAACATCCACTTTAATACTCGAAGAACTATCGTTTATATCAGCATATAAATCACCATTTTTAACAAAATATCTTCCGTTTTCTATCTTTTTATTATCTATCTTTGATTTCAAAACTGCTTTTTCAACAGCATCCAGATAACCTTCTGCACTTCTTAGAGAAGCTTGCTTTCTTGCATCCTCTATTACATTTAATATAATTGGCATTGCTATTAAAGCTATAATTGCTATCACTAATATAACAGCCAACAATTCTAATAAAGTAAACCCTTTTTCTCTTTTCATAAACATCCTCCTCACAATTATTTTATAAACTCAACTTCCTTAACTTTTTTCTTAATATTAATATTATTAACAATATCTAATATAGCATAAATAACTAAGAATATACCAATAAGTTTTGTAATAGCAATAACTCCTCCAAAAGGATTAAATACAAGAAGTACTCCTAAAATTAATGTAATAATAGCAATTACAACAACACTTGTATCCCATTTATTTGTAATTTCTTTTAAAGAATATAAATATTGTAATTTAAAAGCAGATGAAATTATCATATATATTCCTATTAAAAGTGGAATTATTGATGCAATTATAGTTGGATTAAAAAATAATACAAGTGATGCCACAATTATAATTATTCCGATTGCAATATTTAAATCATTTAATTTTTCTTTGTTATTAAATGCACTTACTATATTATTTAATCCTGATATTAAAAGAATAATTCCTAGTAAAAAGGATACTGTTTTTACAGTCATATCTGGCTTCAAAAATATAAATACTCCAAAAAGTAATATAACTAATGATGTTAACATGTTTTTATTAGCAGCTTTTTTTAACATATCTTTCATTCTATCTCTCCTCATCTTTAAGTATATATCTATATATAATGTTATTATGATTTATTGTAAACTCACCAAGTTCATCTTCTTCAATTTCGTAAAACATAATTGGTATCTTTAATTCTTCCTCTAAATCCAACATTTCATTGAAGTTTTTAACCTCTACAACTTGTAATCCATCTTTATTTATTTCTGAATTAAGTTCAACAATAACATCTCCATAATCTTTAAGTAATTTATCTAAAGTTGTATTATAATAATTTTTTTTAGCTATATCAAAAATATCTTTATATAAAACAATAAATAATGAAATAGCCACTACAATTAATATTGTACCACATATTTCTTTTTTCATTTCAATTTCTAGGTCTTTATCAGTCAATTTTTTTATTTCTTTTTCGACATTTTTATTATAATCTTTACTTATTTTAAAGGCTTGCTGATTAAGTGGTATTTTTAGTCTTATATTTTGTTTATCACCAACTGATTTATGATCTACAACTCCACTTACTTTTACCTCAAAATCAACCGATAAATAAGCTGTTATAGGTAGTTTTATTTCATTTTTAAACTTATCTACAACTTCATTATATTTTGGATAATCAATTTTTATATTTTCATCGATTTGAAAACTATTATTTGTTGTTTCTTTTTTCACAGTATCAATTAAATTATATTTTTTCGTCCAAAGTTGAGATTTTTCATCTTCATCTGGTAATGTATATTCTCCATTGATGGTTGCTGTTATAGAATATTCATAATTAAGAGGTATTTTTTTATTATTTTTATATTTGTATTTAAAATTAGTATTAATACTTTTAACAATATTTGAAACATAAGTTTGATCCATACCTAAATTTTCTGTTTCAAATAAATTATTATTATATATGTCTATATTATAATTAACATCTTGATTAATATTATATGAATAAATTGTTTTATTAGTTTTATTTTTGGTTATTCCCTTTAAAATCATTATAATTCCTTGTGAGAAAATAACTAAAATGATAATCATTAATAAAACTCTAATCCACAGTTTTAATTTGCGTCTTTTAATATAAATACCTTCCATCTAATCACCATTACCCATTTCAACATCTGGTTTATTACTGTTTTTGAAAAAGTCATTTAACCATACTGTTGGATAACCAAGCTTTGGAACTTTAATTTTAACAAGTCCTAAAACTTGATCTTCTGTTACCTTTTTTGGATCTTTATCCTTATTATTATCTCCTTTTGTAATAAAAACGAGATTGCCTTTCTGATCAAAATCAATTGCAATTACTCTATGAACAATTACACTATTATCTAATCTATACTCTATTATATCATATAATCTAATATTTTTTAAATCCGTTTTTTCAATCTTTTTGCTTATTACAATATCTCCTCTTTTTATTTTAGGATACATACTATTAGATACAATCGCAACTGGTTTATAACTAAATACTCCTGCTATAAATAGGCCAAATACAATAAAAAAGATAAGATAAGGAAAGTAAGTTACTATGTTTGATTTTTGATTTTTTCTTTTTCTGATTCGAAGTATTTTTTTCTCATAAAAATCATAAGCAAATACATAAATAATGATTGCAAGAATGATTTCATAAAGTGAAGAGAAAAACCAACCTAAATTAGGATATATAGGAAGTAATATAACCATTAGTTTTAATGGTAATAAATAAGTAATAGATGTCTTATAATCACCTTTTTGAACTAAGTAATTTGAAAGAAAACTATGACAAATACAAGGAATAATAATAGAAGATATATATTTAAAAATGGTTTCATTATCTTTAAAACTCGTTATAAATGAAGAAAAATTAACTTCTAATATTAAAAATAATAATCCTATAAAAATAAAATATCTTTTTTTATTTCCACTATTTTTTATTAAGGTATATCTTATATATTCTTCAAACAAAATAACAACTATGTAAATCCATATATTTTTTATAATTCCAATTAAACTATGATTATAAGGGCTTCTTACATATGTAAATAATAGTCCTGATGTAAAATATAAAATAATATATATCATCATAATTATAATGATGGTTTCTAATAAATCTTTTTTGTATTTATTGTTTTTTTTAGTATCTTTACTAATTTTATATGAAAGAAAGGAAAGGAAAATCAAAAAAAAGGGTTGATAAAAATTATCATAAATTTGTGGTAGATTATTTTGAATAAAAACTTTACCAATTAATAAATAAATTATAAATAATATATATATAATTGTAATTTTTTTATTAAAGTTTCGCATATAACACCTACTCTACAATTCCTTTTCCAAACACTTTCAATGTTTCTAATTGTGTATTTGCATCTTCTACTTCTATCTGCATTCCTATACTTTTACTATTTGAACTATAGAAGCTATTATTTCCGTTTTCACCTGTTATAATAATTGTATCGTCTTTCTCAACAAAGCTTGCTCCCCATAAAGATTTTATTGATGAATTAGGAGGTCTTTTAATAATTAACTCCCAGTAGCTAAAATCAACATTGGTATTGTTTTTTATATCAATATAAATTTGTGAGACATATTTTTCGCCACTTTGCCATCCACCCCTATTTGAATATTCCACACTAATATTATCTGTAATTATTTGTTCATTTGGATTTGGATTAGATGGTGTATAAAAATTTACATCTTCTACATTTAATTCGTAATTAGCCATAGCTGTAGATATTTGAAATCCAAAGTTAGTCAACGTTGTATTTGGTTTTATGGTTGCATTATTACGATCATTTCTAATAATTAATTTTCCATTTTTCATTATACATTTTACATTCCAACAAGCACTTATGGTTGAATCATCAGGTACTTCTATTATAATTTCCCATGTATTTACATTTTCTTTTCCTGTATAGGTTAATAAAATGGGATTAAATTGATATTCATATTTCCCACTGTTCCAAGAGGTCAATTTATACTCTAAATTATAATCATTATTTGCTCTATTTGTTTTTAAACTGGCAGTTGCATTAAGTGATATTTTTTCATAAAGAGCAGAATAACCGATTGATATTGCAAATAAAAAGATAACAAAGATTAAAAATGTTTTTTTTATGTTTTTTTTATGCATATTTCACCTCATAATAAGAAAAAGGCAACTTAATTGCCTTTACTCAAATATTAATTAAGCATTTGTATCTTGTGCATAATTTAAAGTAATAGTTGCTGTTTTTGAAGTTACTCCTGTTGGAATTTGATCTTTATTTGCTTCATCAGCTACCCAAGTAACTTTAACTTGTACAACTTGAGTATCAACACTGTCTCCTGCTTTAGCAGATAATTTATCACCAGCTGTTGCTCCTAAAATTTCATATTGAATTTGAACTGGGTTTGCAGCATTAGCAGCTTCAATTCCTGAAACACTTTCTAATACAGCATCGATTGTCCCATTATTTGCAACCGTTATATCATATGTAGCTGTTGCTCCTGGATAAGCTAAGTCAACTGCGAATGTAGCACTTGTTGCATCATATTTTAAATCACCTTTAGTAGTTGCTCCTACCATAGCATTTTCTTTAATATCTGTTATTTCAACTTGCCATTTAGCATCTCCAACACTTGCTGTACCATTAATTGTTAATACTTGTGTAAGTGCGGCATATCCTACACCCATTGCCACTATTGCAACAAATAAGGCAATTATTACAAAGTTCTTCTTTTTATTTTGTTTCATCATAAACCTCCTACTTTTACCATCTTAATTTTATCATTATATGTCGTGAAAAGCAATTACAAGATACAATTTTTTGTAAAAAAAAATCTCTTTTAAAGAGATTTAATTTCTAAATGGTGTCCTGGAAGGGATTCGAACCCCTGACCGACGGCTTAGAAGGCCGTTGCTCTATCCTGCTGAGCTACCAGGACATTTGTTCTATAAAAGAACAAATAAATTATACAACACTTTTTAAGAGTTTTCAATAGTTTTTATAACACTTTTATAAATTTCTTGATTATCAACTTGAAAAACAACCTCTTTTACATCATAATTAGCCTCAACTGATAAACTTATAGTATAAATAACCTCTTCAAGAATATTTTTTTCATTAATATCATTAAAGATATATTCATTAAATGTTAAAAATAACGAATCCATATCTTGTTTAGTAGCTAAAAGCTCTGTATTACTATTTAAATAACTCATCAAATTACTACTATATGATGAAGACGAAGCAAGTTCTTCAATTATTATTTTTATTTTTTCTCGATCATCATTTAAATACTTAGTTACAGGAATATAATAAGTTTGATCATTATACTTGTTAACATAATAAATTGTAACTTGATTAACATCCTTATATGTTGTTAAATCATATTTCTTATTTATACCATAACTTTTATCTAAAGTACTAGGTAAATTAAGACCACTTTTAGGTAACTTTGTTAAAATTTCTCCATCTACATATAATATTACCTTATCCACATCTTTAATTGAAGTTAGGGTATAAACTATTGCTTCAACTACTTTCTCTTCATATTTTATATCAACATCTAATAGTTCTTTAGAAAAATCAACTTTTATTACATTATTATCAAAATTTAAGCTATTAATTTTAGTATCACTTGGAATTAAACCACGAAATCCATTTGGAATTTTATTTTCACTTTTATCATTATTTATTAATATTTCTAACAATTCTCGAGCTTTACTAATAACATCATTTTGATTTATAACAACTTCTGTTCTTCCTAGCATATTATTACTATCTAATAAATAAACAACTTCTTTATTTAAATTTTCATCCTCATATACTAATTCTTCCTCTACTTTATCTAAAGTATATAACTTTTCTTTAGGAAGAATATACATTAGTGATAAAGCAAATAAAACAGCTGTTGTTAAAATAATTCTTTTTTTAAGTATCTTTGTTAGCATATATCCACCTCTATAACATTGTATGAAAAAAAACGCCATTTAATGCGCTTTTTAAATTGATAATTCTCCAAGTTTTAAAAGTTCAACAACTGCACTAGCACGACCTTTTACACCTAATTTTTGCATAGCATTAGAAATATGATTTCTAACTGTTTTTTCACTAATACCTAATTTAGTTGCTATCTCTACAGTTGTTTGATTTAATATCAATAATTCAAAAACTTCTTTTTCTCTCTTAGTTAAAATACTATTTTTCACAGATTTCCCTCACTTCCCTTTAAATGGGTGGTTTTATATTTCCTCATAGTATTTTATGTTAACCTTATTTTTTCGTGAGAGAATTTGCCTATATATTAACCTTTAAATTGAACTGTTATGTACATTTTATTTTCATAATTAGACTGAATTGTTCGCATTATTTGATTAGCAAGCGAAGTATCATGCTTTTTACTATTTACAACTACCTTAACTTGATCTCCATCAATTTTAACAAATGCTTTCGTTTTATATTCTTTTTCTAATTTTTCTTCTAACTTAGTTTCTTCACCTTTATTTATATTCAATTGTTTCATTTTTTCAAAAGCTTTATTCTTCTCTTCAGTTGTAGCTTTGGAATCAGTAAGAATGACTTTTAAAGTAGCTAACTCTTCATTTAATTTTTCATCTGCTGTAACTCGAAGGGCCGTTATTGCTTCACTCTTCTCAACCTTTGCAGTAGCCTTTGTTTTAGTTTTTTTACTTTTATTTTTTGAAGTATTTGTTACATAATTAGAACTGTTAGTAAGTAATAATTCTGAAGGCATTGTTATATAATATACACTTAAAACGAGAATCAAACTAAATAGTGTTAAAAACCATAAATTTTTCTTATTAATCATTTTTTCCCTCCTAGTACTATCTAATTAACTATATTATGGTTTAAAAAAAAATATTACAAAAAAAACAATCTAATGATTGTTATTTGTATAATTATTAATAAAAGAATTTTTATATTCCATAAATTTATCGTTTTTAATTGCTTCTCTTAATTCCTCTGTTAATCTTATTAAAAATCTAATATTATGAATAGAAAGTAATCTACCGCCTAACATTTCATTACAAACAATTAAATGTCTAATATATGCTTTAGAATAGTTTTTACATGTATAGCAATCACAATTTTCTTCTAAAGGTGTAAAGTCTTCTTTATATTTAGCATTTTTTATATTTAGTTTTCCATTACGAGTAAAAGCATTACCATGACGTGCAATACGAGTTGGTAAAACACAATCAAACATATCAACTCCTCTTGATACACCCTCAATAATGTCAATAGGATCTCCTACGCCCATTAAATATCTTGGTTTATCCTCTGGAAGATATTTTATTGCATAATCTATCATTTTATACATTGTTTCCTTATCTTCACCAACGCTTGTCCCACCAATAGAATATCCATCAAAATTCATCTTCACTGTTTCTTTAGCACTAAAAGCTCTTAAATCTTCATATTCTCCACCTTGAACAATTCCAAATAATGACTGATCTAAATTAGAATGAACATCTAATCCTCTTTTTGCCCATCTTAAAGTTCTTTCTGTACTTTTTTTCGCATATTCGTAACTTGCTGGATATGGGATACATTCATCAAAACTCATAGCAATATCACTATCTAATTTATTTTGAATTTGAATAGAAAGTTCTGGTGTCAAAAATAACTTTTTACCATCTAAATGACTTTTAAAATGAACGCCTTCTTCAACTATATCCTTCTTTTTATTTTTAGCAAGTGAAAATACTTGAAAACCACCACTATCAGTAAGGATTGGTCCATCATAATTCATAAATTTGTGTAATCCCCCAGCTTTATTTACAATATCTTCTCCAGGTCTTAGCCATAAATGATAAGTATTTGACAAAATAACAGCACTATTCATTTCTTTTAATTCTTCCGGTGTTAAAGTTTTGACATTAGCAAGTGTTCCAACTGGCATGAACATTGGCGTTTCAAAACTTCCATGATTAGTGTGCAATATTCCATATCGTGCTTTTTTATCTTTCTTTTTTAATTCATATTTTATTTTCATTACTATCTCCTCGCCATAACATTATACAAAAAATAACAAAAAAAAACAATCTTTTCAAATTAAAACATAAAATAAATATTGACATATATTTGTATTTGATATATATTAACAAATACAGATTTAAGGAGTGTGTATTTAAAATGTTAAAGGTTAATCTAGAGGAAATTATAGACTTTGATGATTTTATAAATGAAGAATTTGATTTAGATAAAATTAATGAATTATCTAATTTTTGTACAATTAAAAACAAAAATCATATTTATTATGAATACTATGCAAAAAAGTCAACTGATCTTTACAACCAAGCATTTAACTTAACAAAATCAAAAAAAGAGATATTTAAATCAAAATCAGAAGCTAACTTTTTTATAAGTTCATTTGTTTTTGATACTAATAAATTTAACGAAATCATGAATAGATATGATTTAGAAATATCAAAATTAGAATCTATTCTTAAACAACTACAAAAATCAAAAAAAGAAAGAACTGAATGTGTTATCAAAAGTAAAAAACTAGAAACTCTATTTAAACATTTTGGAAAGATCAAAATTGAGGTTATTATTAATAAATTATATGAATTACTATATTACTATAAATTAGAAAAAAATGCCGAAAAAAGCCCAAAAACATATAAATGTCATTAGGCTTTTTTTATTGTTTTAAAATAATCATTAAAAAGAAGAAGACTGTTTTTATCAAAAAATATTGTTTCAGGATGCCATTGAACTCCTACAAAGAAGGTTTTATTTTTATCTTCTACCTCTTCTATTACATAATCCCCACTAATTGCACCAATACTTAAATTAGTATGTTTAATAAAATCTTTATGACGACTATTAACTACAATACTTTGATCATTCATAATTTCATATAATTTAGAATCTTTATTTATGTTTATTTGATGAACATAAAAATCATTTTTAAGATGATTAGAGTTTTTTAAAGTATCAAATTCTCCACCAAAAGAAATTGCCATTATCTGCATTCCAAGACAAATTCCCAAAGTTGGAATATCCCTATCATATAAATATTTTACTATTTTTTTATCTATTTCATATAAATTATCTCCACCTTGTAAAATAATACCATCACAAAAGTTTATTAATTTTTTTATTTTATTAAATTCCACATCTGGGTTTTGTTCAAAATCAACTATTATTCCAACTGCAAGACAATTATATTTATTTATAACTTTTACTATTTCATCATTAAAAACTTTATAATTTTGTTTAAATTGTTTTTCTTCTCTTGAAATTATTCCTATTTTCTTATACATTCTATCACCTAATAAATTATATTAAGAGAAAAATTTTTTACAACTATTTCAAAGCGACAAAAAAAGAGAATAAAAATTCTCTAATTTTTTTCAATTCTTATTTTTACTTCATGGCCATTTAAATCAATAGTTTCTTCTAAATTTTCTTCTTCTATCATATCAGTAGCTAAAATTTCTTTCTTAATTAAATCACCAAATTTAACAATTGAATTATTTACATCACTATCAGCTAAATAGTAAACTTTTATACGATCTACTATATCAAAATCTTTATTTTTACGCATATTTTGAACTTTTGATATAAACTCTCTAGCAAGTCCTTCTAAAACTAAATCCTCAGTTAATTCGGTATTTAAAATAACAAAATTATTATTTTGGTATGCTACATCAAATCCTTCTTTAGCACTAATTCTAATATCAACCATTGAAGGTGTTACTTCAAAATCTTCACCATCTAACTCGATTGTTATATTTCCTTTATTATTTAATTTTGAAATTTTATCATTAGTTAATTCTAATAATTTTTGACTAAATTCTTTTATTTTAGAACCTAGTATTTTACCAACTTCTTTAAAATTTGGTTTTACAGTAAAATTCATATATTGATCTAAATCTTTAATAAAGACTATTTCTTTAACATTTAATTCTTCTTTCATTAATGGAACTAAATCACTTATTAAATCTTCATTATTACCATCAATTAATATTTCACTAACAGGTTGTCTTACTTTTATCTTAGCCTCTTCACGAATATTTCGACCGATAGAAATCAATTCACGAATTAAATCCATTCTTTTTTCAATTTTTTCATTTACTAATTTTTCATTATATTTTGGATAGTTTGCTAAATGAACTGACTTTTTACCAGTTAATTTTATATAAAGTTCATCACTTATAAAAGGTGCAATTGGAGCAAGCATTTCACATACACCAACTAATACTTCATAAGTTGTTTGGTAAACACCTTTTTTACTATTATCTAAATTTGATGACCAGAATCTTCTTCTGTTTCTTCTAATATACCAGTTAGATAAATCTTCTGTAACAAAAGTTAATAATGATTTTGTTGTTTTATTTAAATCATATTCATCCATAGATATAGTTACCGATTTTACTAATTTATTATATTTTGAAAGTAACCATTTATCTATTTCCTCTAAATCTTCATATTTTACTTTATATTCTCTTGGATCTATACCATCAGTATTAGCATACATTTGAAAGAATGCATACGTATTTTTCAATGTATTAAAGAACTTAGAAATCATTTCTTTAATTCCATCTTCATCAAACTTTAATGGTGTCCAAACTGGTGAAGAATATAACATAAAGAATCTTGTTGCATCCGCACCATATTTTTCTAAAATTGGCATAGGTGCTATAGCATTTCCTCTTGATTTATGCATCTTTTGACCATTTTTATCTAGAACAAGATCATTAACAACAACATTTTTATATGAACTTTTTCCCATTACAAATGTTGAAATAACAAGTAGTGAATAAAACCAACCTCTTGTTTGATCTATACCTTCTGCTATAAAATCAGCTGGAAATTGTGATTCAAACAATTCTTTATTTTCAAATGGGTAATGATATTGTGCGAATGGCATAGAACCAGAATCAAACCAACAATCCATAACATCTGTAACACGATTCATAACCTTTCCACAATCTGGACATTTAATATGAATATCATCAACATATGGACGATGTAATTCAATGTTTTTATCTATTTTTTCTATTGCTTTTTCAACTAATTCTTCTCTAGAACCAATCATTTCATCATGTCCACAACTACATCTCCAAAGTGGAATTGGCGTTCCCCAATAACGATTACGACTAATTGCCCAATCATTCATATTTTCTAGCCAATTTCCAAATCTTTTTTCACCAACATATGATGGGACCCAATTAATTTTATTATTTTCAGCTATTATTTTATCTTTATAAGCAGTTGTTTTTATATATAAACTTTCTTTAGCATAATAAACAAGTGGTGTTTTACATCTCCAACAATGTGGATAATTGTGTACTATTTTTTGTTTTTTAAATATTTTATCTTCTTTGGCTAAATATTTAATAATTTCTATTTCTAATTCAGGATCTACAACTAAACGTCCTTTCCATGGACCATCTGTATAACATCCAGCCTCATCAACAGGATTTAATACAGGCAAATTATATCTTAGACCTACTTCATAGTCATCTTGTCCAAAAGCTGGTGCAATATGAACTATACCTGTTCCATCTTCCATAGTTACGTAATCAGCACAAGTTATGTAAAAACCTTTTTTATTTACTTCTAAGAATGGTAAAAATTGTTCATATTCTCTATATTCTAAATCTTTACCTTTATAGGTTTCAACTACTTCATATTCATCTCCTAATACTTTAGAAGCTAACTTTTTAGCTACAATAAAGTTATATCCTTTTGATTTACATTTAACATATTCTTCTTTAGGATTAACACATGCAGCTACATTGGAAATTAAAGTCCAAGGAGTTGTTGTCCATACAAGTAAATAAGTATTGTCTTCGTCTTTTAATTTAAAAGGAACGGTTACTGTATTTACAGATATTTCTTTATATCCTTGTGCAACTTCATGAGATGCAAGACCAGTTCCACATCTTGGACAATATGGTGTGATTTTAAGACCATCATAAATTAATCCTTCATCAAAATATTTTTTTAATATCCACCATTCTGTTTCAATATAGTTATTATCATAAGTTATGTATGGATGTTTAAGATCAATAAATTGTCCCATTTTGTTTGTGAAATTACGAAAAGCTTCTTCATTTTTCCAAACACTTTCACGACATTTTTCATTGAATTTTTTTATACCATATTTTTCAATATCGCCTTTTCCGTTAAATCCAAGTTCTTTTTCAACTTGAACCTCTACAGGAAGTCCATGTGTATCCCAACCTACTTTACGAATTACTTTATAACCTTTCATTGTTTTGTATTTACAAAAAGTGTCTTTAACTACTTTAGCTAACATATGATGTACTCCTGGCATTCCATTAGCCGTAGCTGGTCCATCATAGAAAACAAAGTTTTCATCATTTTTTCTATTTTCAATTGTCTCATTTAAAAGATTTTCATCTTCCCATCTTTTTAATGTTTCTTCTTCAATTTCATTAATATTTCTTTTATCTAATTCTTCAAATTTTTTCATAATTAACCTCCTAAAATAATATACGAATAATATATAACAAAAATAATTAATAATATAATTCCTTCATTCTTTTTTAATTTATAATCATTATACGAAAATATAAAAAGGAAAAAAGCTGCTAAAAACATAACAATTAAATCTATATAACTAAAACTTATTTTAGCAATTCCTCCAAATAAAGCAATTGGTAGCCCTAAAACTATTCCAATATTAAATACATTACTTCCTACAACATTACCAATGGCTATATCATATTCACCCTTTATTGTTGCTACAATCGATGTAACTAACTCTGGTAATGATGTACCTAATGCAATAATGGTAAGTGATATCAATCTTTCGCTAACACCAAGATGTTTAGCTATAAAACTCGCACTATCTACAACTAAACTACTTCCCACTATTATACAACCAATTCCAAGTATCGTAAATAGTATTGATTTTAATACACTATACTTAGGTATAGATTCACCCTTGTCTGTTTTATTTCGCATCATACTTATCAAGTAGTAAATAAAAACTAAAAAGAATAAAAGAAGAATAATTCCATCTGAACGTGTAAATGCATTAGGACTTTTATCAAATAAACTATCACTCATAGTAACTATTAAAAGTGTTGTAATTAAAAGAGTTATAGGTAATTCTTTTTTTACAGTCGCATTTTTGACATTTAATGGATGAATTATACTACAAATGCCTAGTATCAGTAAAATATTAATTATATTACTACCTATGACATTACCAAGTACAATATCACCACTACCATTTAGTAATGATTTGATTGAAACAGCAAATTCAGGAGCACTTGTTCCAAATGATACGATTGTAAGTCCAATTAACATTTTTGATAGTTTAAAATGACTTGCAAGCGATGATGAACTTTCAACAAAAACATCTGCTCCTTTTATTAAAATAATAAATCCTACTATTAATAATAATATATTAAATAACATAACTAACTCCTCATTAAATCAATCAACTGATTCTTTCTTTATTTCAAAAAAAAACGCCCTTATCTAAGGACGAATAAATCGCGGTACCACCTTAATTTATAAAATAAATTATACTCTCAAAACTATAACGCGTTACCGTTTTTTCTTAATATTTTCAGAAAAACACATCAAGAGTGATCTTTATATTATTATCATATTAGCTTCCACCATGCGCTAACTCTCTATTAATCAAAATAATATAACGTCTCTATCATTTGTTTTAAAGTTCTACATCATCTAATTCACTAACTACTTCTAGTTGAGCTTCAACTATATCTTTTACTCTTCTTTTAAAGATATTTATATTTCTTTGTAATGTATTAGCATCTTGCTCTGCTTTTTCTGCTTTTAATAATGCCTCATTTATAATTCTATTAGCATTCATTTTAGCATCATTTAAAACTGTTTCGCTTTCTTTATGAGCATTAATTTTAATTTGTTCTGAAGTTTTTTGAGCCATCATAATAGCTCTATTTAAAGTATGTTCCATATGTTCATATCGAACTATTTTTTCTTTTAGCATTTGATTTTCTTTTTCTAAAGATTCAAGTTCCTTTATTCTTTTATCTTTATCTTTTATTTCATCAACCATTTGTTCTACTTGATTAATCACTTTATCTAAAAAATTATTTACTTCTTCTGGATCATAACCTCGTAGTGTTCGATTAAACTTTTCCATACTTTCACCTTCTTGATACTACAGATAGTAGTATTCTTTCTTTTTTAAATTACCACTCAATATTTATATCATCATTATCATGGATATCTTTACCTTCAGTTTCTTCTGTTATTTTTCCTTGTACATTAATGTTATTTGGTGTACATAGAAAAATACCTCCACCTATTTTTTGTAAATCTCCACCAATTGCATAAATTGTTCCTGCTAGAAAATCAATTATTCTTTTTGCTTGATCTGATGTTACTCTTTTTAAGTTAACAACAACTGTATTACGCATTTTTAAATGATCTGCAATTTGTTGTGATTCAGAGTATGCTCTTGGTTCAAGTAATATCATTTTATTATTACCATCGTTTTCTTGTAAAGCTTCCTCTGGTTTCAAATCATAATATTCATCTCCAGATATATTTCCTCCAAATACATCCTCATCATTATTTAACCATTTTTTTAGTATTCCCACTTCTATTCCTCCTCAGGTCTTTACTCTTTGTCATTACTATAAATAATTTTATCATATATTTTTGGATTTGCAAATATGTTTTTTAAATTATTTAACTTTTTTAAGAAGAAAATACTTACATTTATATGCACATTCTTTTTCTAAATATTTTTCTTTATTATTAATATCATTTATTTTATTAAATTTGGGATTATCTTTATTACAAAATCCTTTTAATCGCAATTTTCCGTATGCAAAGTCACCCAATATATAATCATAATCATAAAAATAATCCGTTATTTTTTCTAATAAAAGTTCTTTGTCATAACAATCACGGTAATTTTCAATAATTTCATATTCTATATCATCTACAATTATTTTCATCATTAATTATCCTTTCAACACACATAAATTATATCATGACTTTTAAATAAAGTCTATTTAACTGGAACTGTTAGACTAGTATCAGCTTTTCCATTTAAATAATACTCAGGAATTTGTCCTTGAATCAGTTTTACTGCTAAAGGGATATTCATCTCTACATCTACTTTTTTAGATGATATTGGTAATATGACTTGTTCTACAACATGTACATAAACATTTACTTTAATTAAAGCATTATTTATTCCGTAATTTGTTACCTTAGTTTTAATATCACTATCGATATCACCGATTAAAGTTAATTTAACAGGAATTTTAGGTCCAATATTTGTTAGAAGAGAATTTTTAAATACTACTCCACTTGGGATTTCAAAAACTAAACCACGTCCCTTTTTTTCTTTTGAAAAGGAACTTGATATTGACATTGGTAATTCTATTTTATCAAATTCTGTTGATTCTAAATTAGTCAAATATTCATTTACAGTTTCTGTTATTTTGCTTAACAATCTATTTACACTAAGGGGATTAAAGTCAATTGTTTTAATATTTCCATTATCATCTTTAGTTGTTATAAATAATTCATCAACATTTATTTCTTTTGTTACTTCTTCATTTACTGCCTGTCTAATAATATAGGTTGCTATTTTACCTGCCTGAAGTTCTGCATAATTCATAATAACAGGCGACACCTTTTTATTTATAAAGCGAAAAATCAAAAAAATTACTATCATTATTGTTACAATAAGAATTATTATAATATTAATTTTAGGAACTTTTTTTAAATTAAATTTATTTCTTTTCTTTAAATGTATTTTTCTTTTCATAGTATCACCTTTTAAATTATATGTATAAAATTTTTATTTTATCTAATAATAAAAAAGGTGATTATAATGAATATTAAAGATATAATGGGTTCAAATTTAATAACATGTGATAAAGATGCGACTTTAAATGATGTTTCAATTAAAATGAAAAATTATGATATTGGTTTTATTCCCATAAGTGATGAAAAAAAGATTATTGGTGTAATAACAGATCGTGATATTGTTGTAAATGCCTTGGCAAATAATGAAAGTGAAAATGCTAAAGTTATCGATTATATCAATAAAAATATAATTACAGTTCCTTACAATTCTGATATAGTCGATGTTTTAAAAGTTATGAGTCAAAACAAGGTTAAGAGAGTCTTAGTCGAAAGTGAGAAAAAGATAAAAGGAGTAATATCTCTATCAGATATCATAAATTCTAACTATGAAGAAAAAGTTTTAATTGATACACTAAAAAATATCTATGCCATAAAACAAAAAGAAAATAATGCTGAAATTGATGAATTTTATTTATAAATTCATCTTTTTTGTATAAATAATAAAAAAAAGATGACATAGTCATCAAATTTTATATGAATAAATATTGTTCTCGCATATTTAAAACTAATGGTTCCTTAATATCATATTTTTTTATAGTACAAACTTTATTTTCTTTCAGACTTTTTTGAACATCAATTATTCTTTGATTTTTAGAACCTCTAAAAGCAATATTTAAACTTTTTTCTTCTAAAATAAAGCGTCCATCTATTAAAACATCAACTGTTTTTAAAAAGTTTAAAATGCTTTTTTTACTTTTTGACATAATCATTAGTTGTTCATAAGTATAGCCAGTATAACACCAAACATTCATACCTATACTTTTAGCAAAATTTGCTATTTCTAAACATGCTTCTGGTTGACATAATGGATCGCCTCCAGAAAAGGTAATTCCATTCTGATATTTTATCTTCGCTAATTCCTTTTTTACCTCTTCTACATCGACCAATAGCCCATCTTCAAAATCATGAGTACTAGGATTATGACAACCTCTACATTTGTGTGGACAACCTTGAGTCCAAATAACAGTTCTTATGCCCTCACCATCTACAACGCTATCTGGTTGTAAATCAGCAGCTAATCGTATTTTCATAATTAAGCAGCTTTCTTTTCTTCTTTTATAACTTCTTTAATACCAGTGTGTTTTACACGGTCTTTTTCTTCAGCTCTTTTAGCGTTATTAAATCTTTTAACATCTCCTGCTAAATAACCTGTAACCCTTCTTATTCTTTCAAATCCAATTCCTTCTCCTACAACTTTTTCCATAATAATCCTCCTAACTAACAATTACATTTATATTCATTAATTCTTTCAATTGGTACACTATCAAATTCCTTACGTCCACATCCTGGACAAACATCTCCAATAACACCAACATATCCACAAACTGGATCTCTATCAACAGGATGATTAATTGCTCCATAACCGATTCCTGTTTCTTTCATCATTCTAATAACACTTTCAAATGCCTCAACATTTGTTGTTGTATCACCATCAAGTTCAATATAACTTATATGTCCTCCATTTGTTAAATTATGATATGGAGCTTCAATTTCAAGTTTATGTTTAATACTTGTTTGATAATAAACTGGAACATGGAAAGAGTTTGTATAATAATCTCTATCCGTTACTCCTTTTATTTTTCCAAATATGGCTTTATCTATTCCAACAAAACGTCCTGATAATCCTTCGGCAGGTGTTGCAATTAAAGTGAAATTCAAATTATATTGTTTAGAATATTCATCACATCTTTTACGCATAAAGCCAATAATTTCTAGTCCTAATTTTTGGGCTTCTTCACTTTCAGCATGATGTTTTCCTATCAATGCTTTCAAACTTTCTGCAAGTCCAATAAATCCAATGGTTAAACTACCATGTTTTAATAGTTTTCTTAAACGATCATTTGGTTTTAATTTATCACCATCTGCCCAAACGCCTTGTTCAAGTAAGAATGGGAAATTATAACTATGTTTACTACATTGAACTTCAAATCTTTCTAATAGTTGATCACGAACTAAATCCATCATATCGGCAAGTTCTTTATAGAAATTATCCATATCTGCTTTTTCTCTTTCTTTTAAGCAAATACCATTTCTAATTGCAATACGTGGTAAGTTAATAGACGTAAATGATAAATTACCACGACCTCCTGTTGTTTGATTATTTAAATCAGTTACATCACTCATTAAACGAGTTCTACATCCCATATATCCAACTTCTGTTTTATAGTTTCCTTCTTGATAGAAAGCTAAGTTAAATGGTGCATCTAAGAATGAGAAGTTAGGAAATAAACGTTTGGCTGATACCTTACATGCTAACTTAAATAAATCATAGTTTTTATCTTCTGGATTATAATTTACTCCTTCTTTTACTTTGAAAATCGAAACTGGGAAAATTGGTGTTTCACCTTTACCTAAACCTGCATCAGTTGAAAGTAAAAAGTTTTTAATTACCATTCTTCCTTCAGCTGATGTATCAGTTCCCAAATTTATTGATGAAAATGGAACTTGAGCTCCAGCTCTTGAATGCATTGTATTTAAATTATGAACAAAAGCTTCCATTGCTTGATAAGTTGTTCTATTTGTTTTTTGAATTGCTTTTTCATAACTTTTTTCAAACATTCTTTTAATGCTTTTTGACTCTTTATATATAGGTTCAAATATTTCAATATCAAATTCAATTGAATTTAATTTATCTATTTCTCTAACAATTCGATCAATATTTATAAAGCTTAATAAATCACTATAATCTAAAAGATCATATATTTGTTGTTTAAATTGTTTTTTAAATGTTTTTAATACCCCAGGTGCCATATAATAATCAAATGCAGGTATTGATTGTCCTCCGTGTTGATCATTTTGATTTGATTGAATAGCAATAGCTGCAAGTGATGAATAAGACATAATATCTTTTGGTTCTCTTAAATGGCCATGACCTGTTGAAAAACCATTTTTAAATAATCTATCTAATTCAATTTGCATACAAGTTGTTGTTCCCATTGGTAAGAAATCCATATCATGAATATGAATATCACCATTATCATGAGCCTCAGAAAATTTCTTTTTCATTAAATAAGATTTTGCGAATTCTTTAGAAACAGTACTTCCATATTGAAGCATTGTTCCCATGGCTGTATCTCCATCGACATTTGCATTTTCTCTTTTATTATTATCTTCATTTGCTGATTTAAGTCCTAATCCTTCAATTGATTTTAAAAACTTATGTGTTTTTTTCTCATCAAAGAAAAGTTGTCTTGATTGATTACGTCTTTCTCTATATTCTGAGAAATTTTTATAAACGTCTTCATAACCTTTTTTTTGTAGTTCTGATTCAATCATATCTTGAATTGTTTCAATTTTTATTCTACCATTTTCTTCATTTTCTTTTTCAATTCTTTTTATAATAGAATGATATACTTTTTGAATATCTTTTTCATTATATTTTTTAATATGTTCCCCATTTTCATCCTCTGCTACAACACTATCAAAACCTTTTTTAATAGCAATAGCAATTTTAGATCCATCAAAAGAAACTTTTTTTCCATTTCTTTTAACAACGTTTAGAGTTTCTAACAACTCTTCTTTTTCTGCTACCATCTTAAGTCCTCCTACCATATTCACAAGTTCATTGTATAGCAATTTTTTTTATTAGTCAATGATTTTTAAACTATTTTTTTCAAACTTTTGTTCGGTATGTTCTTTTAACCTTTATTTTTAAGAAAAAAACAAAAAAAATTTTTTTAAACTTTTTTATTTTTTTATTTTTTTCTTTTTTTGTTTCTTTAAAATTATAGGTTTATCTCTTATTTTTTAAGGCGAAAAGTTAATTTGTGGTTTTTTCATTTTTTTCTTTTTTCTCTTTTTTTCAAAAAAGCATATATTCGTTTTTTCAATTTTTTTAACTTTTTGATTTTTACTTTTAGTTATATTAACCCATTTTAAAGGAAAACATATAATAACTTAGGAGGGTTATTTATTATGAATTTTTCAGACAATTTTTTTAAACGTGTGGAGAAAAAAACTAATGTTGGTAAAGATACAATATTAGAACTTGCAGGAAAGTTACAAAAATCTGATTTAAAAAATGAAGGTACTTTAAGAGAAGTCATTCAAGAACTTGGAAAGCTAACTGGAAAAGAAGTTTCTAAAGAAAAGGAAGATAAAATTATTAGTGCGGTTGTAAATGATCAAGTACCTAAAGATATAGATAAAATGATTTAAGAAGAAACAATGTTTCTTTTTTTGTGAATATAAATTACCTAGATTACATATAGTTAAGTGAACTTAAGAAAGTAGGGATTAAATGGAAAAAATAGATATTATTAAAAGTATCACAGAAAGAACTGGTGGAGATATTTATCTAGGGGTTGTTGGGGCGGTTAGAACAGGAAAATCTACCTTTATAAAAAAAGTAATTGAAACCCTAGTTGTTCCTAATATTGAAGATGAATATGAAAAAAAACGAGCTTTAGATGAAATTCCACAAAGTGCTCAAGGAAAAACAATTATGACAACTGAGCCAAAATTTGTACCTAGTAATGCTGCCAAAATTCAAATTGATACCTTTGAATCAAGCATTAGACTTGTTGACTGCGTTGGATACGTTATACCAGGCGTTAAAGGATATGAAGATGAAAATGGTCCACGCATGGTTAAATGTCCTTGGTATGATGAAGAAATACCATTTATCGAGGCCGCTGAAATTGGCACTGAAAAAGTAATTCGTGATCATTCATCAATTGGAATTGTTGTTACAACTGATGGTTCATTTAATGAAATAGCACGTGAAAATTATGTTGAAGCAGAAGAACGTGTTATTAGTGAATTAAAAGAAATTGGAAAACCTTTTATTGTTGTTCTAAACTCTAGTCATCCAATGTTACCAGAAACAGAACGACTAGCAGAAAAATTAAAAGAAAGTTATGGCGTTCCTGTTTTACCAATAAGTGTTGAAAACATGACTGACCGTGATATATATAGTATTCTAAGAGAGGCTTTATATGAATTTCCAGTAATGGAAGTTAATGTTAATATGCCAGAATGGATTGCTTGTCTATCACCAAATAATTGGTTAAAAAAAATATATATTGAAAAAATCAAAGAAAGTGTTGTTGAAATTGATAAATTACGTGATATTGATACTATTACAAATCATTTTACCGACTCAGAATATATAAGTAAATCTTATCTTTCTGATGTTGATACATCTAGTGGTATTGTTACTCTTACCTTAGAGGCCCCAGATGGATTATACAATAAAGTATTAAAAGATATTATTGGAGTCGATGTAACAAATAAAGCTGATTTATTAAAATTATTCCAAGATTATAATGAGGCTAAAACCGAATATGATCAAATAAAAGGTGCTTTAAAAATGGTTAAACAAACAGGATATGGTGTTGCATCCCCTTCCCTTAGCGATATGAAATTAGATACGCCAGAAATCATTAAACAAGGAAGCCGATATGGTATTAAATTAAAAGCCGTTGCACCTTCTATTCATATGATTAGAGTTGACGTTGAATCAACATTTGAGCCAATTATTGGATCAGAACTTCAAAGTAAAGAATTAATCGATTATTTAATGAAAGATTCTGAAACTGAAGAAATTTGGAAAAGTGAAATATTTGGACGTAGTCTAGATGTTATTGTTAAAGAAGGAATTCAAGCAAAACTTTCATTATTACCAGAAAATGCAAGATTTAAATTACAACAAACTTTATCTAAATTAGTAAATAAAGGATCAGGTAATTTATTCGCAATCGTTTTATAAAAAATCACTAAGTGATTTTTTTGTTTTTAATCTAGCAGTTTGATATAATTATTAAAGAAGGTGATTGAATGAAAATACTATTATTAAATCACTTCCCTCTTACAGGATCTGGAAGTGGTGTATATACTAAAACAATTGCAGAAGGCTTAGCCAAAAATAATCATGAAATATGTATCATTATGCCTGAAAACGAAAAAATAAAAACTGATAATTCTAAAATTAAAATACATCCTGTATATTTTAAAAATAAAGAAAAAATTGAAGGTGCTCTTCCCTTTAATTTTCCATGTTTTACAACTCACCCTAGAAGTACAAACACTTTTAGTAATTTAAATGATGAACAAATAAAATTATATATCCAAGCTTTTGACCAAGCAATTAAAGAAGAAATAGAAAAATTCAAACCCGATATTATTCATTCAGGTCACATTTGGATATTACCAGCTATTGCTTCAAAATATAACATTCCTTTAATTATCACTACCCACGGAACTGATCTTATAGGATATGAAAATGATATAAATTTTAGAAAATATGCAAATGAAGCTTTCAATAAAGCTTATAAAATAATAACAATATCCAAAAAAAATAACGAATTAATTAAAAAAATATTTAATCAAGATAAATGTATCTTAATTCCAAATGGATACGATGCAGATATTTTTTATCAAACTAAAATCAATAAAGATGATTTTTTAAAACAATTTAATATCGAAAACAAATATGATAAAATTGTTTCTTTTGTTGGAAAATTTACTTATATAAAAGGAATTGATATTTTACTTAAAGCCGCAACTCTTTATGAAAATAATAACATTCTAACAATCCTAGCAGGTGATGGTGAACTATTTGATGATATGAAAAAACTTGCTAAAAAGTTAAATTTAAAAAATATTTTCTTTATAAAGAATCAACCACAAGATATATTAAATAAATTATATAATATTGCCGATGTATCAATCATTTCATCCAGTAGTGAAGCTTTTGGTTTAGTTGCAATTGAAGCCATGGCTTGTGGAACACCAGTTATTGGAAGTGATATAGGAGGTATTTCCGATATTATAACCGATGATACTGGTATGTTATTTGAAAGCGAAAATTATCATGATTTAGCAACTAAAATAAAACAAGTTATAAATAATAAATCCTTTGATAGAAACTATATAGCAAAATATACAAAAGATAAATTTTCTCAAGAAAACTTTACAAAAAAATTAATTGATATATATGAAAAAGCTACACTAAAATAGTGTAGTTTTTATAATTCTTGTTCACCTTTATTTTTAAATTGTAATACAATTGGTGTCCCCTCAAAATCAAATGATTCTCTTAATTTATTTTCTAAATATCTTTTATATGAAAAATGAATTAATCCTTTACTGTTTACTTGAATATTAAAAGTTGGTGGTTTTGTTCCAGCTTGATTTGAAAAATAAATTTTTAAACGTTTTCCTTTATATGATGGTGGTAAATTAAGACTATAAGCATCACTTATAACATCATTTAAAACACTTGTTTTAATTTCTTTTTTACTATTTTCATAAACTTTAATAACCTCAGGAAGTAAAGTATGAATTCTTTTTTTAGTAAGGGCAGACAAGAAAACAATTGGAGCAAAACTTAAGAAAGCAAATTCACTTCTTATTAATGTTTTAAACTTCTTCATTTCTTCATCTTTATTTTCAATTACATCCCATTTATTTACAACGATAACGATAGCTTTACCAGCTTCAAGAGCATATCCAGCTATGTGTTTATCATGTTCAATAATTCCTTCTTCTGCATTAATTACGATTACACATACATCTGATCTATCAATTGCTCTTAAAGATCTAATTAAACTATATTTTTCTATTTTTTCATAAATTTTACCTTTTTTACGCATTCCGGCCGTATCAATAACAACAAATTCTTTTCCATGATATGTAAATGGTGTATCGACAGAATCACGCGTCGTACCTGCTATATTAGAAACTATAGCACGATCCTCATTTAAAATGGCGTTAACTAGACTACTTTTTCCAACATTTGGTCTTCCAATAATAGAAAATTTAACAACATCTTCATCATATTCATCTTCTTTTATTTCATGAAAATTACTAGTTATTAATTCCAACATGTCATAAATTCCAATATTTTGTTCTCCACTTATTTCAATATAGTTTTCAAAACCTAATTCATAAAAGTCATAGATATTATTTCTAGCTTCTTTACTATCTGTTTTGTTTATAGCAACAATTACTTTTTTTGATGATTTTATTAACATATCTCTAACAATACGATCTCCAGATGTTATTCCTTCTTTTCCATCAACAACAAATAAAACAACATCTGCCTCATCAATAGCAAGTTCTGCTTGCATTTTTATTTCACTATTAAAATCTTCCTTTTCTAAATCAATTCCACCTGTATCAATTAAATGAAATTTATAGTTTTCAAATTCAACGTTACCATAAATTCGATCACGTGTAACTCCAGGTGTATCTTCTATTATGGCTATTTTTTTCCCAACCATTTTATTAAATATAGTTGATTTTCCAACGTTTGGTCTTCCTACTAATGCTACAACTGGTTTTTTCATTATACCACCTCTAATCCTGCTTTATTATACCATAAATTATATTGTTATCAAGTTTTTTTCTTTAATTATTTTTTGATTATCTTTATATTTTAAATTACTGTTTTCAATTATTTTACCTAATAAAATATCATCTATATTATGGTTTATTACCATATATATTTTTTTATTATATTTATATAATAATATTTTATTTTTTAATTCTTTTTCTATCCAAAAATAGTCTTCTATTTCATATAAAAAAACGGTATTATGAACTATTAATTGCATATCTACTTCATCTTCATAATAACTAAAGTATTCTATTTCTTCTTTTTTTAGTTCAAGAATAACACCATAATTATTATCTACATATACATTAATTTCATAATAGCCATTAATATTAATTTTATAAAATTCTTTTAGTGTTTTCAAAAGTTTACGAAAATATATTTCAAGTTTTTCTTTATCTTCAAAATCTATTTGATTTAAATATATTTTATTTAAAAAAATTATCATATTTATATCATCATTTACAATAATTTTCACTTATAATCACCTAAATTATTCTATGTGATTTAATTAATAATGAGATATAAATTAGATAATTCTTTCTATTTTTTCATGAACTGCTTGTTTTCCTGCTTTGGTAACGTTTGAAAAAACGATAAAATCATCTCCTACAACTAGATCTAATTCTTGAAGGAGCATTGTTCTTTGGGTTTGATGTTTAGTAATTCCAACTTTATCTGATTTTGTAGCAATTATTGTTACAGGAATATTATAATGTTTTAAATATTCATACATAAGCATATCATCACTACTTGGTTTATGTCTAAAATCAATAAGCATAAAAACTTGTTTTAGATTTTCACGATTAGTTAAATAATCTTCCATCATCAAGCCAAATTTTTTCTTTTTACTTTTACTTAAATTAGCAAAGCCATATCCAGGAGCATCCACTAAATAAAAATCATCATTTATTAAATAAAAATTAATTGTTTGTGTTTTACCAGGATTTGATGATGTTCTAGCAAAGTTTTTTCTATTTATTAATGAATTAATAAAGCTACTTTTTCCAACATTAGAACGACCAACAAGTAAAAACTCTGGTTTATTATCTGTTGGATATTGACTACGTCTAACTGCACTTATAGTCAAATCAACACTATTTATTTTCATTTACCTCACCTCAAATTGTTTTAAGTAAATTTTTATCATATAATAAATTATATATTAAATTACATAAATTTGCAAATTCTATTTCTTCATTAAATTTTCTATAGCTTTTATTAATCCAAGTTTTCCATACTCATAAGTTAAACTTCCTTGTAAATATGCAATATAAGGTTCCCTTATAGGCCCATCACAAGAAAATTCGATCGATGATCCTTGTGTAAAACTACCTGATGCCATTATTACCTGATCATCATAGCCAGGCATATCAGAAGCCTCTATTTTTACAAAAGAGTCAATAGCAGATCCCATTTGAATTCCTTGAATAAATCTTATCAATAAATTTTTATCATTAAAGATAATACTTTGAACAATATCTGCCCTATCTTCATTATATTTAGGTTCAACTTCATACCCCAAATTTTCCATTATACGACTAGATAAAACGGCTGTTTTTAAGGCACTACTAACAACACTAGGTGCCATATATAATCCCTGTAATATAGACTTATTCATATTTAATGAGGGTCCTACTTCTTTTGCTTCTCCAGGTAAATTTAATCTTTCTGAACACAAATAAACTAAATCCTTTTTTCCAACAATATAAGCCCCATTAGGAGCAATTCCACCACCTAAATTTTTTATTAAAGAACCAACAGCTATATCAGCCCCAACTTGAGTTGGTTCTAAATCACTAACAAATTCACAATAACAGTTATCCACCATAATAATTACATCTTTGTCAATTTTTCTAATAAATTTTATAACTTTTTCCAAAGATTTTATTGTTATACTTTCTCTTGTAGAATAACCTCTTGATCTTTGAATTTCTATTAATTTTATTTTTTTATTACTAATAACTTCTTTAATTTTTTCATAATCAAAATCATTATTTTTAAGATCAATTTGTTCATAATTAATTCCAAAGGATTTCAATGAACTTTTATTTTCAGTGATACCTATTACTTGGTGTAATGTATCATAAGGAAGTCCTGTTATAGAAAGCATTGTATCATTTGGTCTTAAAAGAGCAAATAAAGCAACTGTTAAAGCATGAGATCCTGATATAAATTGACTTCTAACTAAAGCATCTTCTGTTTGAAATATATCAGCATAAATACTCTCTATTACATCACGTCCTATATCTCCATATCCATAACCTGTTGTTGTATTAAAATGGGCCTCAGATAATTGATTTTTTTGAAAAGCTTCCAATACTTTAGAACTATTAAATTCACATATTTCGTTTATTTTTTCAAATTGTTTTGAACATTCCTTTTCCGCTTTATTTACAATTTCAACTGCATTTTTCATCAATACATACCTCCATCAACTCTAATTACCGAATTATTAATATAACTAGCATCATCACTAGCTAAAAAACAAACAACATGAGCAATTTCCTCTGGTTGTGCTATTCTCTTTAAAAAGATTTTTTCTTCTTCACTTTTTAAATATTCATCATCCAATCCAGAAAGTTCACTCTCTGTTCCTACCCAACCTGGTGCAACTGCATTTACATTTATATATGGTGCATATTGTAAAGCTAAATTATGTGTTAAAGAAATAATCCCTGCTTTAGAAGCATCATAATCCAAACACATCGGATAGTTAGTATCTATACCATTAGTTGATGAAATATTTATAATTTTCCCTTTTTTATTTTTTAACATGTATTTTCCAACATACTTACTAACTAAAAAAGTACCAACTAAATTAATTTCTAAAGTTTTCATAAAATTATCTTTTGTTTTATCATCAAATAAAGTACTAATATCTATTCCAGCATTATTTACTAAAACATCAATTTGTCCAAACTTATTAATAACTTCTTCAACCATTTTTATAATTTCTTCTTCACTTTGAATATCACATTTAATAACTAAACTATTTACTTTATATTTTTTTATTTCATCTTGTAATTTTAAAGCTTCTTCTTTACTTTTATTATAGTTTATAACAACATCATAACCTTTTTTAGCAAATTCTATAATACAACTTGCTCCTATACCCTTACTTGAACCTGTAACTATTGCAACTTTTCTTTTCATATATACACAAAAAGAGCCTTAAGCTCTTGATGAATACTTACCATCACTTGTAGTTACAAGAATTTTTTCACCTTGTTCAATAAATAAAGGTACACGAACCAATAATCCTGTTTCAACATAAGCATCTTTTAATGCATTATTTGTTGTATTTCCTTTAACAGCAGGTTCTGTTTCAACTACAGTAAATTCAACTTTATCAGGTAAAACTAAACCAAGTAATTCTCCTTCATACATAATAACATCAACTAACATATTTTCGATTAAGTAGTTTTTGTCATCACCAACTTGATCTGCAGATAATTCTAATTGTTCATATGTTTCCATATTCATGAAGCAATAAGTATCACCTGTGTTATATAAATATTGAACACTTGATCTATTAATATTAGCTTTTTCAAATTTTACATTTGTATTAAAAGTTCTTTCAATTGTTCCACCAGTTCTTAAATTTTTAAGTTTAGTTTTCATGAAGGCTGAACCTTTACCAGGTTTAACGTGTAAGAAATCTACAATTTGATAAATATTTCCTTCAATAATTAAAGTCATACCTGTTTTTATATCATTAACATTAATCATTTTCTTTCACCTCGATAAAATTATTTTTCTTCTTTATGCATAGTATGTTTTTGACATCTAGAACAATATTTGTTTAATTCTAAACGTTCAGTAGTGTTTCTTTTGTTTTTTGATTTACGATAATTTTTTTCACCACATACAGGGCATTTTAAAGTTATATTTTCTCTTGCTTCTCCTTTTTTTGCCATAAAACTTCCTCCTTTTTTTAAGCGCTAGATATATTATAGCAAAGATTTATAAAAAATCCAAACTTTTTTTAATATTAATTTGTTTTATACATTGAAAAATATGCATCACTTACTTCTTTAGCTATTCTCTTATTAACTGTACTCTGATATGTACTACCTGTTTCAGAATAATAAATATCTGGTGAAATAACAGTAAATGTTACTTGTGGATTATCATATGGGGCATATGCTACAAAAGTTGTTGTAACCGTTTCTTTATCAACTTTTCCATCCCCATCACTATCAATAAAACTTTGACTTGTTCCTGTTTTACCAGCTGGTTTATGTGATAAATCAATATAACCAGAACCTGTACCACCATATTCTAAAACTTGTTTAAATCCTTCTTTAACTCTATCTAAATATTCTTGTTTTGTATTAACATGGTTAAGTTCTTTGCTTTTATTTTCAAACATAGCTTTATTTAAATTACTATCACTTGAAGAATATACCCCCTTTAAAAGATATGGTTTTAATCTTGAACCATTATTTGCAATTGTACTTATATATTGTGATAATTGAATTGGTGTATATGTATCATATTGTCCTATTGAAAAATCAAGTAATAAACCGCCAACTTTACTTTGTCCTTTATATCCTAAACTTTCAATAGGTAAATCAATTTCTGTTTTAACACCAAGTCCAAATTCAGCAAATGTATTACGATATTTTTCAAAAGCATCATTATTAACTTTAAATGGAGTATTATAAGTATAATTTAATCCAGCCACTTTCATAGCCGTATAAAATTGATAAACATTTGATGATAATTTTAAAGCTGTTAAATCATTAATTGTTCCTAAGTTTTTCCATGAACATTTTTGTGGTGCACCAGCTAATTTAATACATTTATCGTATCTTTTTTCGCCTATTTGTAAATTACCAGTATTATATCCAACAATATGAGATGCTCCCTTTACAACAGATCCAACTACCACTGGTGATGTTGTAATTCCAGGTGTATAGTCATAAACTTTATATTCTCCATCTTCTTCTTTTACTTGTTTTCCTGCCATTGCTAAAACTTCTCCGGTTTTAGGATCAGTAATAACAACAAAAGATCGATCGTAAAATTTAGTATTTGGTTCCTTTTTTGCTGCTACAACTTCTTTAGTTAAGATTTCTTCTACTTTTTTTTGAAGTTCAATATCAATTGTTAGGACAAGATCACTTCCACGTTTTCCTTCTTTGGTTAAAACTTTTTCACCATTATCTAAAATTTCATATTCATTTTTTATTCCTTTTAAATAATCATCATATTGATATTCCAAATAACTAATTCCTACACGATCATTTAGTTTATATCCTTTTTTTAGATATTCTTTTTTTAAATCTGAAGGAATTCCACTTTCAGAATCACTAACACTTCCTAAAATAGCTCTAAAAGTATCTCCATATAAGTAAGTACGGTTCCAATCTAATCTTGTATTAAATCCCTTTAAATTATGGGCATTACTTGCTACATTAGCAAACTCTTCATCTGTTACATTATTTCTTTTTATAATTTTATCTGCATATGAATATCCTTTATTCATTAAGTAATATATATATGCAGCTTTTCGATCACGATCGTTATATGCTGATAATTCTTCTTCTGTTATTCTTTCTAATTTAAGTTTTTCTATTTCATCAGCTGTTATTTTACGATATTCTAAATCTTGCCATTCTGATTTTTTTATTTTTTCACGTGCTTTATCTGGATTATTTTTAACCCAGAATTTGCGCAAATTATTATCGCTTAATTTTGAAAAATCTAAATCTATTAAATCAGCCATTTTATAAGCAAGAGCAATTTCTTCTTTTGTGGTAACACCACTTTGTTTTTTATAATATATTTCTTTACTTGGTTCATTATCAACAATTAATTTTTTATTTCTATCATATATTCTACCACGTGGTGCGGTTGTTCCTTCGACTATGTTTTTATTTAAAATTTCTAATTTTTCTTTATAATAATTATTTTTTATTATTTGAATATAAAATAAATTGATAAATAATATAATTATTATTAATGTTATTATTCCAATTAATATATTGTATCTTTTTTCGATTGTTTCTTTAATATCCTTGTATTTTTTATAGTAATTATATTTTAAATTCGTATTTTTGCGCGGATTAAATATTTTTTTCATAAAGATCATTTACTTTATTAAAGTCAACAATCTTTAAAAAAGCATCAATATATTCATTACGATTATTTTTATATTTTAAATAATAAGCATGTTCCCATAAATCTAGTGCTAATATAGGAATAAGTCCATAACTATATGGAGTTTCTTGATTTGAAAAATTAAGAATTTCTAAATCTTTATTTTTATTTATAACTAAAAAGGTATACCCTGATCCAACTAATAATTGGGCCTGTTTTTTAAACTGACTTAAAAAATCTTCCATACTACCATATTTCTTAATTATGGCTCTTTTCAATTTATTGTCAGTTTCTAAACGCAATGGATTCATATTATTAAAATACAATTCATGGTTTAAAACGCCTCCTAAATTATATAAGATATCACCTCTTATTTTAATAGGAAACATATCTATATGATTAACTAGTTCTTCTTTTGTATATTTATTATTATAAGAAACACTTTCAAGTAAATTATTTAGTTTATTTAAATAATTTAAATAATGTTTATTATAATGTATATAAACAGTATCAGAATCAATATATGGTTCTAAAAAACTAGTATCATAGTTTAGAGGTTTTGCCTCATACATAAAATCACCCTCTTTAGTTAATTTTATTATAAATAACTTACATTATTCTAAGTATCCAACATATATTAAATAGAGGTGGATACATTGATTGAAAAATTAATTGAAAAATATGTAAGTAAAATTGATAAAAAAGATATTATCAAATTTGCCGAAGAAAATAATGTTACATTAAATCAAAATGAAGTAGATTTGATTTATGATAATATTAAACTACACTGGAAGCAAATAATTTTTAATGATCACAATATAGTTCTTGAAAAGATTAAAAATAAAATTAGTAGTTCTACATATAGAAAAATTGAAGAATTAATTGTTTTATATAAAGAAAAGTATAAAAACTACTTATAAAAATTTACTATATCTTTTATTAGATCAGGATTAAATTTTCTCTTTCTTATCATTTCAATTTCAAATTTATATGGTGGATAAGTTTTTTTATCTTCAAGTGTTATATAAGGTGTTTCTAATATTTTAGGAAGACCTTTTAATTTTGGATGATATATTATCTTAATAAGATTATCAAAACCAATTTTTCCAATTCCTATGTTTTCATGACGATCTTTATGAGCGCCACACTCATTTTTACTATCATTTATATGAAGACAAGCAAGCTTATCAAGACCTATTATACTATCAAATTCGTCCAAAACTTTGTCGAAATTTTCTAAATCATAACCAGCATCACTAATATGACATGTATCTAAACACACTTTTATTTTATCATTAATTTCAACACCATCAATAATTTTTTTTAATTGCTGAAAATTTATACCTAATTCACTACCTTTTCCGGCCATAGTTTCTAAACAAATATTCACTTTTGTATCATTATCTAAAACTTGATTTAGAGCAAAAATAATATTTTTTAGGCCAACTTCTTCTCCAAGACCAACATGACTTCCTGGATGAAGAACAAGATTTTTTATTCCTAAAAGTTCTACTCTTTTTATTTCTTGCTTTAAAAAATTAATGGCAAAGTCATAATTTTTAGAATCATTAGCTAGATTGATAATGTATGGAGCATGAACAATGACATTATCTTTATTTATTCCAGATTTTATCATAAGTTCATTTGCTTCTTTTGTTATATCTAAATCTATTTCTGAACGATTAGTATTTTGAGGAGCTCCTGTATAAAACATAAATGTATTTGCATTATAACTAAGTGCCTCTTTCACACTACCTAAGAGTTGTGTATCTTTTTTAAATGATACGTGTGATCCAATAATTATTTCTTCCATATTATCACCTACTCTTTAGTATTATACCATTATAATTTTATTTATAAAATAATTAACGAGTAATTTTTTTGTTTTTAGTGATATGTTTATTCACAAAATTATCTTGAATTTTAATGTATTGTTTCATAAAGTTCTTTTTATCAAGTTCGTCTTCAAAAATAAAATCACTTAAAATTAAAGCTTTATCTATATTTAAGTCATTATAATTGTGCAATTTATAGTGTTTAGAATTATAATCTTCTATATATTTATCAATAATATCCCAATTTTCATCTTTAGTACATCTTAACAAAAGTTTAACGAAAAAGTTAATATTATTTTGCCAAATTATAGGGTTCAATGTACCATTTGGGCACCTAAGTTCAATGGTATTATTAATATATTTTTTATCTAATGAAAAAGTATATCTAAAATTCATAGCATACAATCTGTCAAATCCTAAATACTTATTAAATTTATAAGCACTTACCTTATTTTGCTCATCTAAAAATGCTTTAATTTTATTTGAAATAGGTTTAGCGTATGTACTAATAGCCGACCTATGTTTTTTATCTTCCCCATAACCAAAGCGATAAATAATATCCTCAAAAACAGTCCATAATTTTAAAAATTTTTTTAAATTTTCTTTATTTTCTAAAATTTGACTACCTACATGAATATGTCCACCACAATCACCATTCACATACCCTTTATTTTCTTTCAACATACTACAAACTTGTTCTAGTTTTTTCCAATCTTTTTCTTCATCTATTAAAATTGGTGATTTTATTTCACCACCAAAAACATTGGTAGCTTTATCAAGATGAAGTTCATCATTTAAAGTCCCCTCATGAACAAGAAGAAAATCATTAAATTGATCTTTAACAATTTTTCTTATATCTTCATGTCTAGGACCAACAAATTCAATTTCAACCCCAAATGTATATTTTTCATCAACACCTATTTGATCACGATAAGAAATCAAATAATTTTTCAATTCGTGCAAAAATTGTTTTTTATCTAAGTAACTAAGATTTGACAAGTTCACACTATCATCCCCTTCAAGTGTGAGTTATTATATCACCATCTTTAAGTTTTGTAAAATTATTTTATTAAATCACTTTTCTTTATAATATAAGTTCTATCTTTAGTATAAAATGCATAAAAAACATCTTCTAATTTTATCTTTTTTTTATTAAGCATATTATCTATCCATTTTTTATCTTTTTTTATTTCTTTTAAAACATGAAAATCTATATCACCATCTAAAATGATTGGTAAAGGATATTCTCTTGTATTTTGAAAAACTGATAAATTCCCATTTGTTTCTAAAACAGCATAGTCCACTTCTTCTAAACTTTTAACTCCTTTTTCCCTTAATTGACTTATTAAATCATCTAAAGTATATCTTAGTTTCGACATAACATTAAATTTAACTTTTCCTTCTTTAATAATTACACTAGGATGTCCATCTATAAATGTTCTTATTTTACTGTTTTTCAAGCTTATATAACTAAGAGACATTTCACACAAAACTAAGACCAAAATAGGAACAATTGAAACAAAAATAGATTTATCTGTATTTTCGATTGAAATTGCAGCTAGTTCAGCTATTAAAACGGTTACAATTAAATCTCCTATTCCAAGTTCACCTATCTCTTTTTTACCCATAATTCTATAAACTAAGATAATGAAAAAATAAAGAAAAAATGTTTTTAACATAAGTATTATATACATATTATCACCCATTTTATTATGATTGAAGTAATAATGATTTATTCATTATCATAACTTTAATAGGAGGATTTTTTATGAAATATGCAAAAAATTTAGGTTTTTCTTTACTTTTTATTATTGGTAGTTTACTTATTCTTACTTTATTATTAACTCTTTTTAACTATTTTAATTTATTTTCAAATGGAATTGTTTCTACTTTTAAGATTATTATTCCTATTATTTCTTTATTTGCTGGTGGTTTTTTTATAGGTAAAAAAAGTTCTAAGCAAGGATGGTTAGAAGGTTTAAAGTTAAGTTTAATATTTACTATTATTTTAATTTTATTTAATTTATTAGGATTAGGAAATAAATTAGAATTAAAAAATATTTTATATTATTTAATCATTATCATATCCTGTATGTTTGGAGGAATGTTAGGAATAAATAAAAATAATTCTGAAAACTAAAAAAATAGTTAGACATTTCTAACTATTCTTTATTATCTATTACTTCCTTCATCATAGAAATAAATTCATCTTGTGATAAAGTTGTTGTTTCTTGACTTCCAAACTTACGATAACTTATCTCCTTATTATCTCTTTCCTTATCACCAAGTATTAATGTATAAGGAATTTTTCTTGTTTGACTTTCACGCATACGATAACCAAGTTTTTCATCACGACTATCAAGTTCTACTCTAAAATTATTTTCTCTAAGTAATTCTTCTACTTCTTTAGAATATTCTAAATGATATTCATTATTAACAGGAATAATATTTATTTGTGTTGGTGCAAGCCAAGTTGGGAACGCTCCTTTTGTCTCTTCCATTAAAAAGGCCGTAAATCTATCAAATGTACCAAAAATAGCTCTATGTAATACTACTGGTACTTGTTTTTCACCCTTATTATCAATATAAGATAAATCAAATCTTCTTGGAAGTAAGAAATCTAATTGACATGTTGATAAAGTAACCTCTGGTCCTACAGCTGGTTTTACTTCTACATCTAATTTTGGTCCATAGAAAGCTGCTTCCCCAACCGCTTCAAAATACTCTACATTTAATTCATTTAATACTTCTCTTAATTTATCTTCAGCATTATTCCACATTTCATCATCATCGTAGTACTTTTCTTTATCTTCCTTATCTCTTAAGGATAATCTAAATTTATATTCAGTAATTCCAAAATCCTTATATACATCTAGAATTAGACTAACAACTTTTTTAAATTCATCTTTTATTTGTTCTGGCATAACAAACAAATGGGCATCATTTTGACACATGCATCTAACTCTTTCAAGTCCTTTTACAGCTCCTGATGCTTCATATCTAAAATCAGTTGCGAACTCACCTATTCTAATTGGTAAATCTCTATATGAATGCAATTTGTTTTTAAAAACTAACATATGATGTGGACAATTCATTGGTCTTAAAACAAATTCTTCATCATCAACTTTCATAGATGGAAACATATTTTCTTTATAATGATCCCAGTGTCCAGAAGTTTTATATAAATCAACAGTACCTACACATGGCGTATATACGTGTTGATATCCTAACTTTTGTTCTTTTTCATATATATAATTTTCTAATTGTTTTTTTATTAAAGCTCCATTAGGTAACCATAAAGGCATTCCAGCTCCTACTAATTCATTAGTCATAAAAATATCTAAATCTTTACCTATTTTACGATGATCACGAAGTTTTGCTTCCTCTAATTCTTTTAAATAATCATTTAAATCTTCTTCATTTTCAAAACAAACACCATAAATACGTTGTAACATCTTATTTTTAGCATCATTTTTCCAATAAGCACCACTTACTTTTAAAAGTTTAAAATATTTCATTGATTTAGTTGTAGGCATATGTGGACCACAACACAAATCAATAAAATCATCTTGTTTATAAGCAGAAATTACTGTATCATCTTCATCCATTCTTTCAATTAAATCAATTTTATATGGGTCATCTTTAAACATATCTAATGCTTCTTTTTTTGATAATTCAATACGATTAATATATTTATCTCCTTTAGAGATTTTTTTCATTTCTTTTTCTATTTTAGGTAAATCTTCTTCTTTAATTACATCATCGCCTAAATCTATGTCATAATAAAATCCACTATCAATTACAGGTCCTACCCAAAATTTAGCATTTGGATATAAGTGTTTTACCGCATGAGCAAGTAAATGCGCACAACTATGATTTAAAATATTCAATTTTTCATTTTCTTTTATATTTATCATTAATATCTTCCTTTTCCTTTAATATGTCTTTGACTATTTAATATATATTTCTTTTGTCTATTTACACTAACAGTAATAACTAATTCCTCTTCCTCTGGAATTTTATCTACTACATTACCTAGCCAATCTTCTTCTAAATTTTCTTCACTTAAAATTGCTTTTCTAATTAAACGTAATTTTTTATAATCCTTAGTTGTTTGAAGCTCCTTTAAAAGTTTTCCAAATTTTAAAACTAATGGATTTTCATAAGCAATCATTTTTCCTTTTTTCTTTTTACTACTTTCTTCTCTTACTAAAACATAAGTTCCATTATTCAACGTTTGATCATTTACTTCTTTCAAACTTACTCTAGTTGGTAAAGCCTCACCTTTTTCCATTAAATATTCAAACATTTTATAATGCGTTAATTTACCTGTATTCTCATATTTGACATTTAAATAAGTTTCCATAAACTCTCTAATTCCAATTACTTGATTTAAACTTACAATTGTTCTGTTTTTTCCCATACTATCAACTCCCCTATAAAAAAAACACTCCTATTAACCAAGGAGCGTATAAACGCGGTACCATCCTACCTTATAACTTAATTAAAGTTTTAACGGACCAATCCGGAAATCTCTTTCGAGTTCAATTCATGGGTAGTAATTATCAATTATTATATCAGTTTTCACCACCACTGACTCTCTTTAATAAAGTCCTCAATAACCATGTCCCACTCAAAATTTTTAACTATGTCTTTATTTTATTCTTAAAATTAATTTTTGTCAATAGAATTTATAGAATCTGTAGTAATGTTATCTAGAAAAATCAACTATATTATTGACTTTTTATTGACATTAAATGTTTGTAAATAAAAATAATTGGTTTATAATAAAAATAGAGGTGATATTATGAATAATAAAATTGTTATTATTGGATGCGGAAACGTAGGAATGAGTTATGCATATGCTCTTTTAAATCAAAATACTAATGTTAATGAATTAGTTTTAATTGATCTTGATAAAGAACGTGCTATTGGAGAGGCTATGGATTTAAATCACGGTATTGCTTTCGCTCCTGGAAGAATAAATATTAAAGCCGGTGATTATTCAGATTGTAAAGATGCAGACATTGTTTGCATTGCAGCTGGCGCTAATCAAAATCCGGGTGAAACAAGAATGGATTTAATAAATAAAAACAGTGTTATTTTTAAAAGTATTGTAACAGAAGTTATGAAAAATGAATTCGATGGAATCTTTTTAATTGCGACAAATCCCCTTGATGTAATGACTTATTTAACATGGAAATACTCTAATCTACCACATAGTAGAATAATTGGTAGTGGTACAAGTTTAGATACTTCAAGACTAAGATTTATGATTGGAGAAAAACTAAATATAAGTCCAAAAAGTGTTCATGCTTATATTATTGGTGAACATGGGGATTCCGAATTTGCGCCTTTTTCAAATGCAACTATAGGACTACAAAATATTCACAACTTCTTAAATGATGATGAACTAAACAAAATATACCATAATGTTAAAAATGCTGCTTATGAAATTATAAATAGGAAAAAAGCTACTTATTATGGTATTGGAATGTGTTTAGTTAGAATTACAAATGCTATTTTAAATAACGAAAATAGTATAATAACTGTTTCTTCATACGATAAAGAAAATGATATATTTATGGGAATTCCATCTATTATAAATAGAAATGGTGTTAGAGAACGTGTATATGTGGAATTAAATGAAGAAGAAACTAAAAAACTTCAAAACTGTGTAAATATTATAAAAGATGCTATAAATACTATAAAATAAAAAACATTGAAAATTTCAATGTTCTTTTTTTATACTTCTACTAAACTAAGTGATACCTTTTCTTTTTCTTTATTAATATCTAAAACATAACAATCAACAATATCACCAACACTAACAATATCAGTTGGATTTTTTATAAATTCATTTGACATTTTAGATATATGTACAAGTCCATCATTATGAAGTCCTATATCGATAAATGCTCCAAAATCAACTACATTTCTAACTGTTCCTTGTAATTTCATTCCAACTTTTAGATCTTTAATGTCCAAAACATCGCTTTTTAATACCGGTTGTGGCATTTCATCTCTTGGATCTCTATTAGGTTTTTTAAGTGATTTAATAATATCTTCTAAAGTATATGAATCTATATCTAGTTTTTTCATTATATCATCAAAATCAATTTTATCTAATTTTTGAACTAATGTATCTGTTCCAATTTCGTTAATATTACTATCAATTAATTCAAGAAGTTGTATAGTTTTTTTATAACTTTCAGGGTGAATATCTGTTTTATCTAAAAGATTATCTCCGTCTATTACTCTTAAAAAACCAATTGCTTGTTCATAAACTTTATCACTTAATAATTTATTTTTTTTCAAGCTCTCACGTGAATTAATTTTTCCATTAGTATTTCTATAATCAATTATTTTATCAATATTTCTCTTAGTAAGTCCTGAAATATATTTCAAAATAGAAGGACTAGCTGTATTAATATTTACTCCAACGGCATTAACAGCTTTTGATACAACAAAATCTAATGATTCAGATAATTTTTTAGAATTAACATCATGTTGATATAAACCAACGCCTATCCCATCAGGTGGAATTTTAACAAGTTCTGATAGTGGATCTTGAAGTCTTCTTCCAATACTAACAGCACTTCTTTTTTCGACTGCTAAATCAGGAAATTCTTCAATAGCAATTTTTGATGCACTATAAATTGATGCTCCTGCTTCAGAAACTATAACAAATTTACATTTTAAATTATTTTCTTTAATCATATCAGAACAAAACTTTTCACTTTCGCGTGAGGCTGTTCCATTTCCGATTGCAATAATATCAACTTTATATTTATTTATCAAATCAACTACTATTTTTTTACATTGATTTAATTTTTCTTCAGTTGTATTATTCAAAAATGGTTTTATAACTGTTGAATCCAAATATTTACCATTTTTATCAATAACAGCTAATTTACACCCGTTTACATATCCAGGATCAAAAGCTAAAACAATTTGTTCTTTCATAGGAGGTGTTAAAAGTAAGGCTTCTAAGTTTTTACCAAAATTATCAATTGCAACTTCTTCCGCTTTTTCTGATAATTCACTCCTTATTTCTCTTTCAATTGATGGCTGAATTAATCTTTTATAACTATCTAAAATAGCCATTTTTACAACTGGTGTTGCTTTAGATTTTTCATCTTTTATTATTTTTCCTTCTAAATAAGAAATGATTTTATCCTTATCAACATCAATATTAACAGTTAGTATTTTTTCTTTTTCACCTCTATTCATCGCAAGAATACGATGTGGTTTTACATACTTAACAGCTTCTTTATAATCATAATACATTTCATATATTTTATTTACATCCTCAGCATTTTTCTTCTTTTTTGATGTAATAATTCCATTATGATAAGTAAATTGTCTAACTGATTTACGATAATAGGCATTATCACTAATCCATTCTGCAATAATGTAGCTAGCTCCCATTATAGCATCTTCTTTTGTTTTTACATTTTCATTAATAAACTTTTTGGCAACTTCATCTATATCTTGTGATATTTTAAAGGACATAATCATTTTAGCTAGTGGTTCTAATCCATTTTTTATAGCCTCAGTTGCTTTTGTTTTTTTCTTTTCTTTAAAAGGACGATATAAATCTTCTACTTCTACAAGTTTTGTAGCTTTCATGATTTTATCTCTTAATTCATCTGTCATCAAATCTTTTTCTTCTATTAGACGAATAACATCTTCTTTTCTTTTTAATAAATTTACTTGATAAATATATACTTCATTAATTGCTCTTATTTGTTCTTCATCTAAAGCTCCCGTTGCTTCTTTTCGATATCTTGCAATAAATGGTATTGTATTTCCTTCTTCTAAAAGCGTTAAAACAGTTTCTGCCTGTTTTGGTTTTATATTTAAATTGTTACTTATTTCCAATATTATATCTTTATTCATAATTACCTCAATTCTATTCTTTCTAATTATAATATATTTAGGTTTTTATTTCAAACAAAAAAATAGTTTCACACTATTTTTTAGATTTAAAGTAATCTCTAGGGCATCTATATTTTTTTAATTTTTTTGAAAGTTCATTATCCATATTTGGACCCATTTCAAGATTAAATAATTCTCCTAAATCCGTAAATAGATTTTTACTATAATCTAAATCTAAGATTTTTTTAACTTCTTCTAAATAAATACTTCTAAAAAGTTGAAGAAGTCTATTATAATTTGAAATTTTACAGTATTCTACATTATTTGAAAAATAAAATAAATCTGGATCAATCAAAATTAAATTTTTACCATCATATATAGTATTATTTCTTTTTACATCCTCAGCTATTATTTTCTTTTCAGAAAATTCATTAAATAATCTCAAATATTCATGAAACATATACAAGGTATACTCCGTATCAAGATCTAAAATATTTAATTCTTCTGCACTATAATATTTCATTGTATAAGCCGAAAATTCTTGTAAACCTTCTGGATATAACAAATCTTTTAACTTTACAAAATAATCAGAATCAATTTCTTTTAATGTTTCAAACACCTTTTTACTTATTTTACCATCTGATAAGAATGAACCATAATATAATTTAACACAATCGTTTTTATACTTATAAATTTCTCCGCAACAACCATGATTAATCATATTTTCTCGACTATCATCTATTTCAAACTTTTTACCACTTTCATTATATAAAAACATAAATCCACCCCTTCAGGTGGACTATTATAATACTTTTTTATTTATTTTTCAACTTAATTAACCATTTGAATAAATTGATTCATTGTAGTTGTCTTATGAATAGGATATCTTGGAATTTTATACTTATCATCATTTCTCGATGCTTTTCTATATCCACCAATAAATGACATTTTAAATCCTGCTTCCTTAACACCTTCAATAGCAACATCACTATAACTATAAAAAGGAAAACAAAATGAATTATTATTATCAACGATTGCTAAAGATTTTTTTAAATCATTAACTAATTCTTCTTTAGTAGCACAAACAACTTGTCCTTTTCCACAATTACCGTATTGATGCATATCATAAGTATGTGATTGAATATCTAAATTCTTTGAGCGATAATTATTAACATCCCACCAGCCAGAAATTAAAAATAATGTTGCATGCATATTATATTCTTCTAATATTGGGATTAATTTATTTCCATTATGATTTCCCGTTCCCATTGCACCATCATCAATCGTTATTAAAACACTTTTAGCTGGAAGTTCAATTTGACCATACATCCATTTTGTAAATTCATCCATAGTTAGAGTTTTATATCCATTGTTTTTTAAATAATCTAGTTGTTGTCTAAAAACAGAAACTTCTAAACATATATTCTCATTACAAGATTCACCTAACGCTGGATCATAAAAGAAATGATAATTTAAAACAGGTATTTTTTGACCATTTGCATTACTTACAACCTTTTCTGTTTTTGTTACAGGTTCCTTTACTTCTTCACCTGCACTCATTCTCTTAAAATCATCAAGTGAAGTTTTATTTTTAATAACGTATCTTGAGAGATTATCTTTTTTACTTTCTTTAGTTGTTTTATTATTTGCATCCACAAATTTCAAATCTTGAACATTTGTTAATATCTCTAACTTTAATGCAAATTCATTATTTAAATCAATAACATTTTGATTATTATTAGGAGTAGTAAGTAAAATAGCTTTTTCTTTTAATCTTATTTTTCCATCTAGCCAATTGCGATATTCATCTAAGGTAATTGTATAAAAATTATTTTCTTTTAAATAATTTAATTGTTCTTTAATCTTATCAAAATTAATACATGTATCATTATTACAATTTTCATCTTTATAAATATTATCATAATTAATAATACTTATATATTCTGATTCTTTATCTGTAGTATTTTCTTTATTTACAAGTTTTAATTTATCATCTTTTCTTATACCTAGAATTTCATTTAAATAGTTAACATAATAATATTTATCATCCATATATTCAATTGGAAGATTGAATTTATCTTTTACCTTTAAAACTTCTTTGTCATTTTTATAAAAAGAAATTATTTCATTAGATTTTAAATTTTGATTAAAAACTATATAATGATTATTTTTTACATTTTCTTTTTTTTCTGTTTTTTTCAAATCTTTATAATAAACATAAAAATCTTTGTTTTCAATTTTAAAATATTGATCTTTAGAAGTATTAATCCTTTTCTTTTCTAATTTCAATATAAAATTTTTTTTGATTATTCCTATTTTTTTATTATTTTTATTATATATTTTAGTATTCCTAGATGTAATTACATAATCATTATAATATGTCTTTATTTCTTTAATCATTTTCTTTTCTTGTTTTTCAAGATATTGTAAGTAAACTAAAATTCCTATTAAAATAATCAAAATACCAAATAAAATTCCTATTAATATTTTTGCTTTTTTTGTCTTAAATTTTTCTTTCATATTTGCTCCCTACATTCATCAACTAGTATAAACTAAATTCTTTACGCAATAAAGTTTTAATCATATTTTTTATTAATTTTTGTTTCAATCATACTAGCCTTTTTAATTATTTTACGTCCAAATTTTTCCTTTAATTTATCAATTGTCTTTTCAACCTGTTCACTTTCTTTTTTAGTATTATAATCATCAAACAAAGAAGTTTGAAAATTTACTTTATCTGTAAGTTTATCAAGTCTTATACCAATTAATCTAACAGGATAATCAGTCCACATTTCTTTTAAAACTTGTCTTGCTACCATATATATATCTTCTGAAGTATTTATAGCATTCATTATCTTTTTTTGATGACTTTTTCTTTTGAAAAAATTATCTTTTAATACTACAACAATAACATTTGCATATTTATTTTGCTTTCGTAATCTTAAAGCAACACTATCAGAAATAGCAAGTAAATATTTACAAAGTTCATTATAATCAGTCGCATCATGTGTAAGTGTTATTTCATTACCTATACTCGTAGGATCAACTACCTCACTTATAACCTCACTATTATCTATACCTCGCGCAATTCGATTTAAATAAATTGCTTGATTTTTAAAATATTTAGTCAATTTTTCAAGATCATAATGAGCTAAATCACCTATTGTCTTTATCCCTAATTTTTCTAACTTAGGTGCTGTTTTTTTACCTACTCCAAACAATTCACCAATATTAAGAGGATACATCTTTTTTTCTACTTCAAAATCATATAAAGTATGAACCTTATAAGGTTTAGAAAAATCAGAAGCCATTTTAGCGCATAACTTGTTATTAGCAATTCCAATATTAACCGTAAATCCTAAAGTATTTTTTATTTCTTCTTTTAATTTATGAGCAAATTTTAACTCATCTCCATATAAACTTTTGACTTTTCCATAATCTAAATAACATTCATCAATAGATGCAATTTCAATATCTGGAGAATATTTACTTAAAAGATCGAACATCTTTTTAGACATCATACTATAAAATTTATAATTTGGTGGATAAATCTTTAAAATCCTACATTTTTTTCTAGCACTATATAAAGTTTCAGATGTATAAATTCCTAACTTTTTAGCAGCATTTGACTTAGCTAGAACAATTCCACTTCTTTTTGTTTCATCTCCACCTATAACAGCATAACTATTTCTAATATCATATTTATACCCTTTATTTAAAAGATCAATAGCAGTCCATGATAAAAAAGCATTATTTACATCAATATGCATAATAATTCTTTCCATCTAACCACCTCTAATTATATTTTAACACAAACATATGTTTTTAAAAATATAATTATTAATTTTTTTCAAAATTTATTAATTCAAATTCAAATATTTGATATTATTAACAATAATTTGATATTTATCAAATCTTTTTTCAACTTTTCCACTTATTAAAACTGTTTTATCTTTTTTTATTTCATTTAAAGTTTTATAAAGTTGTGGAAAAACAACACCATCGATACTTGCAAGTTCATCTGAAATTTTAATAAAACACATTTTATCTTGCTTTTTAGTTTCAACTTCCTTAACATAATCTATTGTTCCTATAATATTAACATTTTTATCAAACCAATGTGAAACATCACAAATATTAAATTTATTATTTAATTTTTGTTTATATTCTGTAATTGGATTATCGCTTATATAAAGACCGATAACATCTAGTTCACGTTTTAATAATTCATGTTTACTGTATTCTTCTTTAATCTCTAATTCAGGGAGTAAAACAAACTCTTCATCTAAATCTTTAATAAGTTCACCATAGTTAATAATTAGATCAATTCCATCAATCATTGTTCTATGATTTAAATCAAAAGAATCAAAACATCCAGCATCAATTAAACTAATTAATGTTTTTTTATTTATATTTTTACGATTTGTTCTTTTAATAAAATCATAAATACTTTTAAAATCACCATTTTTTCTTTCATCTAAGATATTATTAACTATCATGCTTCCTAAATTTTTTAAACCAGTTAAAGGATAACGAATACCATCCTTTTCTTTTAAATAATACTTATCACTCTTATTTATATCAGGTTTTAAAATATTTAACCCCTCTTTTTTACATTCATATATATATTCTTTTGTTTTATTCACACTATTTAATTCAAAATTTAACAATGTTTTCATAAAATCTTCTTTATAGTGGGCCTTTAAATAAGCCATTCTATAAGAAATAGTTGCATACGATACTGAATGAGCTTTATTAAAACCATAAGCTGCGAATTTTAAAATTAAATCATAAATTTTACGAGCCAATTCTTCAGAATATCCACGCTTAATACTACCATTTATAAATTTATCTTTTTCTTTAAGAAGAATTTCTTCCTTTTTCTTACTCATAGCTCTTCTTAAAATATCAGCTTCCCCTAGTGAAAAACCAGCCATAATACTTGCTATTTGCATAATTTGTTCTTGATAAATAATGATTCCATAAGTAGGTTTTAAAACTTTTTCAAGTGATTTATCAAAATAATCAATTTTTTCTTTATTTTGTTTTCTTTTAATATATGAATCGATATTATTCATAGGTCCTGGTCTAAATAAAGCAAGAGCAGCAACTATATCTTGAAAATTACTAGGTCTAAACTTTCTTAAAAAATTCATCATACCAGTAGATTCAAATTGAAAAATGCCTAATGTATTAACACTAGTAAAAACATTTGTAGCCTCACTGTCTTCAAAAGGAATATCATCAAAACTAATTACTTTATTTTTTTTATTTACTTCTTTTAAAACAGTATCAATTAAAGTTAAATTTTTAATTGCCAGTAAATCCATTTTTAATAGTCCCTGCTCTTCTAAATAATCCATTGAATAAGCAGTTAAAAACATTCCATCTTTTTTATAAAGAGGTAGGATCTCATCCAAATTTTCATTACACATAACAATTCCAGCTGCATGATTTGAAGTATGTCTTTTTAAACCTTCAAATTTTAATGATACTTTGTATAAATTAAAAAGTTCGCTATCCTCATTTAAAATACGTTTTAATTTGCTATCATTGTAATTTTCTCTTAAAGATAAATTAGAATCAATTAATTTAGTTAAGGCATCTATCTTATCCAAATTAATATCCATAACACGTCCAATATCTCTAATTGCCTGTTTCGCTCCTAATGTATTAAAGGTAATAATACCTGCGACTTTTTTGCTTCCATACTTATTAACACAATAATTAATAACTTCTTCGCGTCTATCATATTGAAAATCAATATCAATATCGGGCATTGTTACCCTTTCCGGATTTAGAAAACGTTCAAATAACAAATTATATTTAATAGGATCTATTGTTGTTATATTAAGAAGATAAGACACTAATGAACCAGCAGCACTTCCCCTACCAGGTCCTACTAAAATACCATGTTCTTTAGCATACTTAACATAATCATAAACAACTAAAAAATAATTACAAAAACCCATTTTATTAATTATATTTAATTCATATTTTAATCTATCAATATATACTTTACCTACACTACTACCAAATCTTTTGCGCATTCCATCTTGACATAATTCTTTTAAATAAGAATATGCATCTAAATTATTAGGACATTCATAAATAGGAAGTAAATCTTTATGTAATTCTATTTTTAAATTACACATGTCTAAAATTTTTTGATTATTGGAATTAAAATCATAATTCTTAATTTCCTCTGGTAGTAATAAATGATTATCACCTAAAATATTTATCTCATCTATTTTCTTACCATCTCTAATAGCTATTAAATATTTTAAATAATTAGAATCTTTTTTTTGTAAATATAAAGTTTCATTCATATAAATAGATATATCTTTATTAATAAGGTCATATTCTTCTTTGTTTTTATAACTAACAAAAACATTTTGAAACATCTTATTTAATTCATCATAAATAAAGCGATAATTAAAAGGAATAACACAGATTAGATCAGAACTATATTTTTCTAAAATATTAATATCTACTTTACTTTCAGACATAATCGTAGATATTTTTAATAAATTTTTATACCCATTATAATTTTTAGCGTACAAAACTAAATTATTATCCAATTTAACTTCTAAACCGATAATAGGTTTAATATCATTTTGTAAACATTTTTTATAAAATTCCATGACACCAAACATATTATTATCTACAATAGATAATGCCTTATAATTATAACTTTTCGCAAATTTAATTAATTCATCTATTTTAATTAAACTTGAAAGAAGCGAATTCTCCGTTTTTATATATAAAGGTACATAGTTCATCTAATCACCTCACTAATTTAATTCTACTATATTTTGATTTATTTTTAAAGTTTTAATCATAATTATTTGACTTATTTCATAGTTTATGGTAAAGTTATAGGGCATAGGACGAAAAAATTTTAAAGGAGGATTTAAAAATGGCTAAAAAAATATCAAGTAAAAAATCTTTATTTGGAAATAGAAGATCTCACTCACTTAGAGCTACTAGACATGCTCAAAAACCTAACTTTCAAAAAGTTACTTTAGAAAATGGTGAAAAAGTTGTAATGACTGCAAGAGAATTAAGAACTCTAAGAAAAGCAACAAAAACTGAAGTTGAAACTGAAATAGCTGCATAAGCTATTTTTTTGTATATTTCTAAATTTACAAATCATAATAATAATGGTGATAATGTGAATGAAAATTTAGAAGTAATTAGCCATATCTATAAAGATTGTGATGCCTCTATTTCTTCTTTAACAACAATGTTAAAGGATTTAAAGAATAAAGATAACAAAATAAAAGAAACAACTCAAAACATCTTAAAGGGATATGAGCGCTATTTGAAAGAATCTAAAAATTTATTAAAAAAAGGAAATGTTGAACCTGAAAAAATGGGATTAATACCTAAAATGATGGCCAAAATGGGTGTTGATAGGGAAGTTAAAAATGATAATAGTGATGCTTCTATGACTAGCATGTTAATACAAGGTATTCAAATGGGTGTGTTAGATATTGAAAAAAAATTAAAACAATATGAAAAAACAATTGATAAAAAAACAATTAAATTTGTTGAAGAATTTAAAAACTTTCAACAGGATAATATTGAAGCTTTAAAAAAACATTTATAAAAAAACTTTATCGTTTAACTCGGTAAAGTTTTTTATTTTTTTGAAACTGTAGAAAAGCTTTTCTATCTTCATCATCCATATTATTTTTTTCTCGTTCTAATTCTAATATCAATTTATCTGCTTTTTTATCTTGATGTACTAAAATTAAATTTTTTATATTTTCTAATTTTTCTTTTAAATTGTTAGACATTTTGGGTTGTTCAAAAATTCCAACATAATTAATATCTTTATTTCCATTATTTTTAATATAATATTCATATGGTAATGGAAGAGATAAAAATTCAAAATCATCTTCAAAAAATTCAGTAATTTCAAGCATTCTTTCAGAAAAAAATTGTGATTTATTTTTCATTTTTTTAATTCTATATATTCGATTTAAATACAATAAAGATTTACTAAGCTTTTCCCCACCGTTTTTTATATAGTTTTCTAAATATTCACGTGCTTCTTCAACATATCTATTTTTGTAGCACATTTTTCCTAAATAATAATTAAAAATATTGTGTTGTGTAACATACAAACCTGTTAAATAATAATCATAAGCTTCTGCCAGTTTTTCCTTTTTATATAAAATTTTAGTTTCTATATCACAATTACATTCTTTAACTAAATCACATTTTTTATAAAGTTTCTTACCTTCAGCTTGTAAAAATTTATATTGTTCTTTTTGTGATCCTGACAAATCTAAATACTTCTTTCTTTCTAAAATCATATTCTTTAAACACCTTAGTTGTCGTTTATAATTAAAAATTGGAAGAGAAGTTATTATATAAGAATAAATATATTCAGCTTCATCTATATTAATAGGTATTAATTTATATGCATATCTAGCTAAACTAACTAAATCTAATTTAAAATCCTTATCAAAATTTTTTCTTAATATATTTATAACCATGTCCTTAGTGTATACTTCTCTATTATTCATAATAATTCCTCCATAATGTTTCTTATTATAATAAATATTGGTCTTTTTTTCAAGAAAAAAGACTTACCATTTTGATAAATTTAAAAACTCTATCGTCTAGATCGATAAAGTTTTTTATTTTTTTGAAACTGCAATAATATTTGTTTCTCTTTCTTATTCATATTATTTTTTTCTTGTTCTAATTCTGACAACATTTTATCAGCCTTTTTATCTTGATGCATTAAAATTAATCTTTTTATATCTTCTAGTCTTTCTTTTAAATTAATAGATACTTCTTCTTTTATTTCAATTTTTTTTATTTGATTTTCACAAACATTTTTAACAGACTCTTCATTTTCGACTTTAAAATAAGAATCTGGCATAATCGGACAATTTTTAAATCTAAAATTATTTTCAAAAAACTTATTAATTTCAATCATTCTTTCATGAAATAATTGTGCTTTATCGTTTACTTTTTTCATTTTATATATTCCACTTAGATATAATAAAGATTTACTAAGTTTTTCTCCGCCATTTTTTACATAAATTTTGAAATAATGAAGTGCCTCATCAATACAATCATTTTTATAACATATTTTTCCTAAATAATAATTAAAAATGTTAAGTTGCGTAATATATAACCCCATCAAATAATAATCATAAGCATTTTCTAATTTTTCTTTTTTATATAAAAGTTTAGCTTCCATATCATAATTATATTTCTTACTTAGCTTATGACTTTTATAAAAACTTCTTCCTTCATTTTTAAAAAAATTATATCTTTCTTTTTGTGATTCTGACATCCCTAAATATTTCTTTCTTTCTAAAATCATATTTTTTAAACAATTTAGTTGTCGTCTATAATTAAAAATCGGAAATGAATTAATTATATAAGAATAAATATATTCAGTTTCATCTATATTAATGGGTATTAATTTATATGCATATCTAGCTAAACTAACCAAATCTAATTTAATTTCCCCATCAAAGTTTTTTCTTAATATATTTATAACTTTATCTTTGATACGTTTCTTCTCTTCAGTCATGATAATTCCCCCACTAAAGTTTAAATAATTATTTTTATTATAATAAATATTATGTCTTTTTTCAAGAAAAAAGAAAATACTACTTTGATAAATTAAAAATAATTATCAAACAGAACAATATTAAAAACTCTATCGTCTAGATCGATAAAGTTTTTTGTTTTTTTGAAATTGCAATAATATTTGTTTATCTTCTCTATTCATATTGTTTTTTTCTCGTTCTAATTCTAATAATATTTTATCAGCTTTCTTATCTTGATGAGCTAAAATTAACTTTTTTATAGTTTCTAATTTTTCTTCTAAATTAATGTCTACATCTTTCTTTGTATTATCTATTTCATCTTCAGAAACATTTTTAATATTATCTTCACTTTCTATTTCAAAATAGTAATCTTCTATAATTGGAATATTTTTAAATTCAAATTCATTATCAAAAAATCTAGTAAGTTCGGTAATCATTTCAGAAAATACTTGGGGTTTATCTTTTATCTTCTTAATTTTATATATTCTATTTAAATACAATAAAGCTTTACTAAGCTTTTCACCACCATTTTTTATATATTCTTCAAAATATTCACAAGCCTCATCAATATGGCTATTTTTATAACACATTTTTCCTAAATAATAATTAAAAATATTGTGTTGCGTAACATATAAACCAGCTAAGTAATAATCATAAGCTTCCTCTAATTTTTCTTTTCTATATAAAAGTTTAGCTTCCATATCATAATTATACTTTCTATTTAAATTACAGTTTCTATATAGTCTTCTTCCCCTAGCTTTCAAAAAATTGTATCTTCGTTGTTCTAATCCTGATAATTCTAAATACTTTTTTCTTTCAATAATCATATTTTTTAAACAATTTAGTTGACGCTTATAATTAGAAATTGGAAATGAATTGATTATATAAGAATAAATGTATTCAGCAGCATCTATATTGTTTGGTATCAATTTATGTGAATACCTAGCTAAGCTGATTAAATCTAGTTTAAAATTATCATCAAAGTTATTTTTTAATATATCTATAACTTTATCTTTACTATACATCTTTTCTTCAAACATAATAATTCCTCCATAATGTTTTTTATTATAATAAATATTAAAATCTTTTGCAAGAAAAAAAGAGAAATATCACTAAATTTCCACTTTTTCTTGCAATGTTTGAAGATTAATACTTACCTTTCCTTCAATTATTTCATCAATTATATAATTATCTACTTTATCCTTTATTATTTTATCTAATTTTCTTGCCCCATATTCTTTGTAATTAGATAAATTAACTATTTCATTTATAACTTTATTATTAATTTTAACAGTTATATTTTTCTTTTTATATTTTTCTTTTATTGTATTTATTTTCTTACTAATTAATGTATGAATATCATCCTCTTTTAAATAATTAAAAGTAATAATGTTATCAATTCTATTTACAAATGGTATTGAAAAATTATCTTTTAATTTACTTAAAACTAAATCTTCTTCTTTTTTATTAAATCCAATATTTATATCATTAAATCCAATATTAGACGTCATTAAAATAATAACATTATCAAATCTAACGATATTTCCATTACTATCTTTTATTTTACTATCATCTAGAATTTGAAATAACAAATTAATAATATTTGGATGCGCTTTTTCTATTTCATCTAAAATTAAAACACTATATGGTTTATTTTTTATTTCCTCTAGGATATTACGATTATCATCATAACCTACATATCCAGGAGGAGCACCTGCTATTTTACTAATAGAATGTGCTTCACTAAATTCACTCATATCTAATTTAATAATATTATTTCCTGTCATACATTTACCAAATGTTTTAGCAAGTTCCGTCTTTCCAACTCCAGAAGGCCCCATAAACATCATACTATAACATTTATTACTGTCTCTAAATCCTAATTTTATTTTTTTAGCAATATGAATTAGTTCTTTTAAAGCATTTTCTTGACCAATTATTTTATCATTTAATTTCTTTTCTAAATCTTTTATTATTTTTACATTATCATTTAATATTTCATATACAGGTATTTTTGTTTTTAAATGAACTACCTCAGCAACATCTTCTTTTGTAACTTCCTTTTTACTTCTATTTCTAACTTTTATTTCTAAATTATTTATTTCATTCATAATTAGATTTTCTTTTTCTTTACATTTTGATGCTTCTTTAAAATTACTATTTAAAATATATTCTTTCTTTTTTTTCATTGTATTTGTAAGTTCTTTTTTTAGCATATTATATTTTTTGATATTTTTATTTTCTTTTAAACTTACTCTTGCACATACTTCATCTAAAATATCAATAGCTTTATCTGGTTGATTTCGATCATAAACATATTTTTCTGATAAATCAATTATTAAATCAACAATATCATTATCAACTGTTACAAAGTGATATTTTTCATAAATAGTCTTTAATTTCATCAAAATTTCTTTAACCGTTTTTTTATCAGGAGCCTCTACTGTTACTTTTTGAAAACGACGATCTAGTGCCCCATCCTTTTCTATATATTTTTTATATTCTGAAATAGTAGTAGCACCAATACAACGAAGTTTATTACGAGCAAGGGCTGGTTTAAAAATATTTGAAGCATCAATTGCTCCTTCAGCTCCTCCTGCACCAACTAATGTATGTATTTCATCAATAAATAGGATTATATCATCGTTAGATTCTATTTCTTTTAAAATTTTTCTAATTCTATCTTCAAATTCACCACGGTATTTGGTTCCAGCTACAGCTGTTGCCATATCTAAACTAATAATTCTTTTATTACGAAGAGACATTGGAACATCACCACTAACAATTAGACGACTTAATTCCTCCACTATAGCCGTCTTTCCAACGCCTGCCTCCCCAATTAAAATAGGGTTATTTTTAGTTCTTCTAGATAAAACTTCTAAAATACGTTTTATTTCAACCTCACGACCAATTACAGGATCTAATTTACCTTCCATGGCTTTCTTAGTAAGATCTACTCCTAATTCTTCAAGTAGTAATTTCTTTTTATTTTTTTTCTTTTTAGGTGTAGATATTTGAATAACAAAATCATTATATAATTCATCTATATCTATATTCATACTAAGCATTATTCTAATTGCGACACCTTCTCCTTCTTCTAAAAGGCTAGAAAAAAGATGTTCTATTTTAACTTCTCCATTATTATTCTCTTTACTATCTACAATAGCATTTTCAATTACGCGTTTTAAAAGTGGCGTATATAAAAACCATTCACTTTCTCTTTTACCTATACCAATTGTATTTATGATTTCCTCACGCATTCTATTATAATCTAAATTATAATCCTTTAATTTTTCACTAACTATATTATCTTTTTTTAAAATTGCTAAAAGAAGATGTTCACTTCCAACATAAGGATGTTTTAAACTTGTCATTTCTTTTTTTGCCATAACTAAAACTTTTCTTGCTTCTTCTGTAAAATTTCCAAACATAAAAATCTCCTTTCAATATCATTCTATGTTTATAATGAACAGTTAGTCTTAATTTTAATCAACAAAAAAAGAGTTATTTCAAGATTTATTATTTCAAATTAAAAACTATATCAAAAAATGATATAGTTTTTTAGCATAAGCCTGTTTTCTTTAAAATCCCAAACATTATTGTTCCAAACATTCCAAATCCTAGTAATGTTCCTCCTACATCAGATGATTCTTCTTTTTTTGATGTTTCTTTTTTATTTGAATCATCACTATCAGAAGCAACATTAGATTCTACCTCATCATCAGTAGAATATTTACAACTGCCATCATCCTTATTTGCATCTACATTATAGTTTTCAGCATCACTATCCATACACCCATAAACAATAGGAATACAACTTCCGTCATCTTTTTCAGCTGTAGAATCATAATTTATTGAATCACTATTAGTACACCCATACTTATAATATAAGCAACTCCCATCATCTTTATTTGCTGAAGAATTATAGTTTTTTGCATTACTGTCTGTACATCCATATATATATCTTACACTTGGTGTACATGTACAACTAGGGCTCAAACTACCATCATTACAAATTTGTCTCCCACTTTCACTGCATCCTGAAACTCCTCCATGATGGGAACAACATCCCCTTTGGGCATGAACAATATTAGGAATTAAAAACAAAATGGTTAGCATTAAAAATATTTTTTTCATAATAACCCTCCTAAAAAAAAGCCCGTATTAAACTTAAAGTCTAATACGAGCCCTTTAATAACTAAATAATAACATATATCTACAAATTTTGCAAAAAAAAAGAAAGTCAAAACTTTCTTATACATTTATATTACCACCTAGAATATCACTTAAGTATCTCCAATATAATTCTATAAAATTGGCCTCTTTTACATCATTTTTTACAGTAACATTTACTTTATTAATTATTTTACCATTTCTTTTAACTTCAATATCACCTAAAACTTTACCTTTTTTTACAGGAGCTTTTACTTTTTTTAGATTTAAATTATAAGTTATTTTTCCTATTTTATCTGTTTTTTTAGTAAGTAAAACAATATCCTCTTTTGGAACAATTTTAACATATTTTGATTTACCTTTTTCTACCTCTTTTTTAGCTATAACACTTTTTTTATTTATCAACTCTTCAACTTTATATTGTGCGAAAGCATAATCTAACATCGTTGATGTTTCGCTATTTCTTGTTTTAGTATCTGGTTCTCCCATGACAACCGTAATAATACGCATTCCATCACGTTTTGCAGTTGATGTAAGACAATATCCAGCTTCCTTAGTATAACCAGTTTTTAATCCATCGACTCCAGGATAAAAACGCGTTAATTTATTAGTATTAGTAAGCCATAATTCCCTTTCAGTTCCTTTTCTTAAATAATCTTCATAAGTTGATGTATATTTTAAAACACGATCATGTTTAACTAACTCTTTAGCAATTAAAGACATATCATAAGCACTTGAATAATGATTAGCATCATCTAATCCATGAGGATTTTTAAAAACAGAATCTTTTAACCCTAACTCTTTAGCTCTTTTATTCATCATTTTGACAAATTCATCTTCTGTACCAGCAACGGCTTCAGCTAAAGCAACAACCGCATCATTTCCACTCATTATAGCAACACCTTTAAAAAGATCATCAACGCTCATTTGTTCCCCTGTTTCAAGTAAAATTTGGCTTCCACCCATACCAGAGGCATTTTCACTTACTGTTATTTTTTGATCCCATGAAATAATACCATCTTCGACAGCTTCAACAATCAAAAGCATACTCATCATCTTAGTCATCGATGCAGGAGGAAGTTTTTCATGACTATTTTTATCAAAAAGTACTTTTCCACTGCTAGCCTCAATCATAATAGCACTTTTCGCATTTTCAGCTAAATTAGTTGACGTTTTAACAACAGCTTTTGTTTCTGCAGCCAAAACTAGTCCCGGTATAATTAATAAACAAATCATTAAACTTAAAATCTTTTTCATATTTCACCTCTAATAAAGAGTATGAAAATAAAACAAAAAAAGAATATATTTTACTTAAAATATCCATTTTGGACATATTTTGTTTCATTTACGACAATAAAAGCCTTCTCATCAATTTTCTTAATCATATTTTTTAAATGTGAAATATCCTTTTTATCTATTTCAATAAATAACATATATTTATCTTTTTTATCATAACGACCTTTTATATCAACAACAGATATGCCATAACCTTGTTTTTTTATTTCATCAATTAATTTATCATTTTTAGTACTAGTTACAACTTGAACACCAAGATTACCACTAATAAAACGATCTGATAAATAACCTCCAATATAAGTACCGGTCGCAAAACCTAAAGAATAAGAAATTGCAATCCAAATACTATCAACATCAGTATTTAAAGCCTCTCTTGCAATTATAAACCAAACAAAAACTTCAACAAAGCCAACCATACTTGCAAGCATATTTCTCCCTTTAACCGTAATAATAGTCCTTAAAGTACCAAGTGATACATCTATAATTCTTACTAAAAATATTTTAATACAAAGTATTACTATTGTCATTTAATCACCTTTTTTCTAATAATTATTATTATCTTTTAATCACTTTTTATGTTGTAATTTATCATTTTTTTGTTTATAATAAAACTAGGTGATATTATGTATACTAAGAGAAAATTAAATTATAAACTTATCTTTACAATTATAGTTATAATTATTGCTATTGCAGCTGGAACTATAGGAATTAAAAAATATATTGATTATCGCAATAGTAATGAATTTAAACTAAAACAAATTGGTTATAACGAAACAGAAATAAAAGATATTACAAAATTAAAAGATGATCAAATAAAAGCTATCTTAAAGAAAAAATATAATCGTTTAAATATTAAATTTATTCGTCAAAAATATTTTATAACTAATAATCTTGATAGATATATTAAATACTATAATAATCATAAAGATGATAAAATAAGTCATATTGTAAGTATCGTTAACGTTTGTGCGGATGAAGACTACTATGATAAAGACACCGTTAAAAAAACAGATATATCTAAAAAAGAATTAATGCTTGTAAATAAATTTAATTACTTAGATGAAAATTATGCCCCAGATGATATTGTTAAAGTTAGTATGCAATTTGCTTATGGCGATAATGAAATCAAAAAAGAAGTATATGAAAAATTCCGTTCAATGTATAATGACGCTAAAAAAGAAGGATTATATTTAATTATAACTTCATCATATCGTGATTATAATTTTCAAAAAGAACTATGGGATAGTTATGCTAACCAAAAAGGTGATGAATGGGCCGATAGTGTATCTGCACGAGCTGGTTATTCAGAACATCAAACAGGATATACTTTAGATATTGTTACTTATAAAGCTAATATGAGTAGTTTTGAAAAAACTGACGAATTTAAATGGTTACAAGATAACGCTTATAAATACGGATTCATTCTAAGATATCCTAAAGATAAAGAAGATATAACAGGATATTCTTATGAATCATGGCATTATCGTTACGTTGGTAAAGATGTTGCTACAAAAATTAAAAAATTAGGAATTACTTTTGATGAATATTATGCATACTTTATAGAAGGAAAATAGGTTATACCTATTTTTCTTTTATAATCATATAATATAATGGTGATAGTATGAGTGAAGAAAACTTCAAAAAATGTGTTTATATTGTTTTAGCCCTACTCATATTAGTTTTTTATACAAAGGATATTGATTTCTTTTACAAAAAAGTTAAAGATATTAAAAATCCCGATAGTTTAATGGTTCTTGTTAATAAATTAAATAGACTTCAAAGTAATTATGTACCACATGATTTAGAGCAAATTTCTCTAAATTATGCAACAAATAACAAATTTCTAAGAAAAGAAGCTAAAGAAAACTTTGAAAAACTAAGTAGTGATGCTAAAAAAATAGGTTACTCTATTATAGCTGTATCAGCTTATCGTGACTATGATTATCAAGAAAATCTTTTTAACAATTATGTTAAAGAAAAAGGCGAAAATTATGCCCTAAAATGTTCTGCAAAAGCTGGTCATTCAGAACATCAAACAGGTCTTTCAGTTGATGTTATGGGTTCTAATAACGATTATGATCAATTTGAAAAAAGTAAAGAATTTGATTGGATGAAAAATAATTCATATAAATATGGATTTATTCTAAGATATCCCAAAGGAAAAGAATATATAACTGGTTTTAAATATGAACCATGGCATTATCGTTATGTTGGTAAAGATATTGCCAGTATAATTTATACTGAAGGAATAACTCTAGAGGAATATTATAAAAAATATATAAAATAAAATTATTTAATTTTAAAAATCATGGAAATTAAATCCACACTTAATAAAATAAGTAAAATCCAAGTTATTAACTTGGGTATTTTTTTTATAAATTTGTCAACTAATGGTTTTATTAAATAAATCAAAATAACAGATGCTATTCCCCATATAAAAGCCATTTCTAAAGAAGTATATTTACCAATATTAAATCTCATCGAACTATAATTCCAAAAAACAATATGGAATAAGGTCTCAATAATAATTCCGCCTACGTATTCTAAAAAACTAAGTGATACAGCCCCAATCATAAACACAGAAAGAAATTTTTTAAATTTTGCATTTTCTATAAATGGTTTAATTGCATTATAAAAAATAATGATAACAATAACACCTAATCCATATATAGGAGTCCAATAACCATTTAGAATTCCACTATCACCATCACTATAAAAAAAACCTTCAATAAAGTGTCCAAAAATAGAAAATAAGAAAAAATAATTTAAATAATAATACATAGTTATCACCAATATTAGTATGCCTCTTTTTTTTAAATATATAAAAAAAGAATTAGTCTTCTAATTCTTCTTCATCAATAATAGCTAAATCTTCAAGTTCATCATCTTCATCAAGATCATCATCCACTACTTCATCAATATTATCTTCTTCATCTTCTGGTTGTTCTTCTTCAGTTGTTTCATCCTCGTCTTCTTCATCGTCTTCGTCCTCAACTGAAACATCAATAGAATGATTATCTCTTATATCCCACTCATTACTATCTAGTAAAACAAATCTTTTATCAATGGTTAAAGATGTATAATAGTCACCTATTTTAGCAGAATATTCATCATCATTATATCCTAATAAATCACATATTTTTCTAAATATAGTGGGTGTATTCATAGGTTTCTTGTTTTCTTTTATTAATAAATAAGTCATATCTGTGTATGAAAGTAACTCTAATTCTTCCACTGGCATATTTTTTAAACTCATAATAATTCCTCCTACATTTTATTTGGCATCTTTATTCCAAGTAAACGCATTCCTTCTGTCAAAACAACTCCAACACATTTACTTAGCGCTAAATTAAAGTTTGTTTTGTTATTATTATCATCAATGATTTTAACATTTGCATACATTTTATTAAAATCACTACTTAAATTAAGTAAATATTTCGCAATTTCTGATGGGTCATAATTATCTTTTGATTTAACAACCACTTCAGGAAATTCATATAAATCAAATATAACATTCCATATAGTATCATTTATATCTATCTCATCATAATTTATGTCATTTTCTTTATAATGTTCTAACAATGAATTAATTCTTGCATTAGTATATTGAATATAAGGGCCAGTATTTCCTGTAAATGATAATGTTTCCTCTAAATTAAAATCAATGTCATTAACACGATAATTTTTAAGATCATTAAATATTACAGCACCAACACCAATTTTTTTAGAAACTTCTTCTTTATCTTTTAAAGTTGGATTCTTCTCTTCAATATATTTATTTGCTAAAGAAATAGAACTATCTAATAAATCTTGTAAATTTAATCCTGTTCCACCACGAGTAGACATTTTTTTACCATTTTGAAGCATAAGCCCAAAACTTATATGTTTTAATTTATTACTATCATATCCCATTTTACTTAGAACTCTTTTTAACTGTTCAAAATGTAATGTCTGTTCATTTCCTACAACATACAAAATTTCATCAAATTTATATTTTTCTAAACGATCAATATAAGCAGCTAAATCACGGGTAATATATATTGAAGTACCATCGCTTTTTTGAATTAAAGCAGGCACAATATCATCACCAATATTTACTACATTTGCCCCTTCGCTTACTTCAAGTAAATTTTTTTTCTTTAGCATCTCTATTACATCATAAGCTTTTTCTTTATAATAAGCTTCTCCATTATATTCATCGAAATCACTAATTCCTAAAATTTTATAAGTTTTTTTGAAATCTTTTAAAGATTCTTCTTTAAACCAATTCCATAATTTTAAAGCTTCAGGATCATTATTTTCTAATTTTCTAAACCAAATTCTTCCTTGTTCATCGAGTTCTGGATTTAATTTTGCCTCTTCATGAAATTTAACATACAAATCTTTAAGTTCCTTAGTTGGATTTTGCTTTACCTTTTCTTCATCACCCCAGGTGATATAGGCATAAAGAACCTTACCAAATTGTGTTCCATAATCTCCTAAAAAATCTAAACTATAAACATTATAACCATTTTTTTCATAAATATTTTTAAGTGCTTCACCAATAACTGTACTACGTAAATGTCCAATTCCAAATGGTTTAGCAATATTTGGTGATGAATATTCTATAACAATATTTTTACTATCTCCAATATTATTTGAACCATAATTATTTAGTTCTGTCATTATTTTATTCAGAATATATGAAACTATAACTTTTTTTTGAACAAAAATATTTAAGTATCCATTAACTACTTCTACTTTTTCGTATTTTTTTTGATCTAAATTATCTTTAATATAGTTTGCTATTTCAATTGGACTTTTTCTTAATACTTTAGAAAAAGTAAAACATGGGATAGCATAATCTCCTTTTGTTTTATCTTTGGGTTTTTCAATTATAATACTATCAATATCTACATCTTTTAATATTTTAAAGACATCTTTTTTTATTTCTTCTTTTATATTCACTATATCGCCTCATATTCAATTTCATAAATATTTAGACCTAAATCTTCATTATTTATATATAATATATATTCTATATATATTTTGTTATCTTTTATAATTAATTCCTTTGTTTTTGTTTTTAAATCTAGTATTCCGATATTCTTTATATCATACTTTCCTTCAATTGTCAAAAATTTTTGAAAATCCATTGTAATTTTATATTCATCAGTACTTCTAATTATTTTAATTTTATCATTTTGAATTTCAATTTTAACTTTTATTTTATCTTCATAAAAAGTTAATATTTGATTATTCAATATACCATTTATTTTTTTTTCAAAACTATTTTCTTTATTATTTAATTTTGTTTTAAGTCTAATTTTTGACATAACATCTTCCTCTTTACGCAAGTAATTATAACATAATATATATCTTTTTAAAAGAAAAAATGTGAATAATTCACATTTTGTTAACATTTATCTAAATCCTCCTCCTGAAGATCCTTCAGCAGAGCTTCCTCCACTACTATAACTACTACCACCACTCCCAGAACTTCTACTAGAACCACTATAATCGTGATCTTCTGAACTTCTAGAATTAGCAATTTCATATCCTTGTACCATTCCAGTATAACCAAGATCTGCCATATTTATTACAGCTAAAGTTGCAAAATCTGAGTTTAAAAGACTTTCCTGATTAAAATTAGGATATATTTTACTAAATTGTTCTGCTACCTTATCAGCTATTCCCATTAATTGAGCAAATATTAAATATTCCTCCCATGTTTTAACTTCAAAGTATTCACGTTCTGGCATAATACTAAAATCAAGTAAAAACTTTTTTAAACCTTTTAGCTGAGCAGCCTCCTCTTTTAACTTTGGATTAACATTTTTAATTGTGATATTTTTACTAGTACCAAACATTCCTTGTGTTGTTTCTTGTGTTAGAGTAATTAGACCTTCTTTTTCTAAATTTAATTCTACCTGATCATCAATTGAACTAAACCATGAACTAACTTCACTATAATTTTTTTTACTCCATTTTTTAAATTCTTTAGCCTCAAGAATTTTATTAGGTCCAGCTGCTGTTATTAATATTTTTAACAAACCATTTTCTATTTCATTATCAACATTTGTAATTTTAGTGAGATCTATCGCATAATTATTATCCTTGAAACTTAAAATTCCTTTTTCCATTTTTAAAACTGTTATATAACCATTTTTTATCCATTTCAATAAAATTGCCCCTATAATTCCTTGTTTTACTTTTTCTTCAGGAATAACAAAGTATTTTAAACAAACCCAATATGCTCTTTCTAAATCTTTATTACTAGGTATTTCTCTATAGTAATTTACATCTTCAGGTAACACATTACCATCCAAGCCAAAATCAAGATCACCAGATCGTTTTCTTGATCCTAATATAAACTCAGTTAATTTTTCAGATTTTTTATTAAATTTATTTATGAAAATCATAAGTAATACTATCCAAAGAATAGGATTAAAAAATATAGCTGCAACTAACAAAAGAAATATATCTTTTATTTCAAATGGTTTTTCTATATCTTTAACATCACTCATAGCTGAGTCATATACATCATCAAATGATTCAGAAGTTATATTTGAAATATTAAATATATTATGTTCAAATCTAACAAGTCCTACTATATATTGTGATTCAGTTAAATTTTTAGCTGTTAATACAATTTTTCCATCTTTAAAATTAATTTCCCCATTATTTCCAAAGTCCCATATTTTAGCATTATCTAAAGAAAAAGATTCATCAGAATGTATAGTTATTTTTACACTATCTACCGCTTTTATTGAACTTAAAAAATTAAAATATATTCCTTGATTATCAGTATATTGTTTTACTAAATTACTTATATTATATTTCAATGTATAAGTTCTATTTCCATATTGTGAAATTCCCCAACAAAGTTCAATACCATCATCATTATAATTAATTCCATTTTTATAAGCTTTATCACTAAAACTACCAGAAATATCCCAATCAGATAAAAATTCATAATTTCTTCCTAAATCATCACTAACAGTAAAATTTGATATGGAATAAGATTTTGTAGCATAACCTCTATATATTTCTGTTCCCTCATTTGAAGTAGTTTTCCAAGTTTCAGTAACTGAAGCATCTCCATTTTTTTCAACAAAAACATCCATATCAATATTTTTAATTGAATTTGCTTTTACCTGTGGTATAAAAAGAAAAAAAGTAAATAAAATTAAATATTTTGCTTTATTATATTCTTTCATAATTATTCACTTTCTATTTTCTAAAAAAGACTTATTAAACTATTAATACTATTAATAGAATCGGATAAAATAAGACATAAAACTAAAATTATAGCTCCAATACAAGATAAATGGTAATATATTTTCCCATTTTCATTTTCAAAAACAACTTGTTCATTTATACCAAATAGGAAAATGATAAAGGAGTAAAATATTCCAACAAACAAAACAAACGCTCCTAAAATTGCCGATATTTTAGTTAAAAGAGGGAATAAAATCATCGTTGATATTACCATTGGCATTAATGATAAGGAAGTTATTCCTAATATATGATACATTTTTGTATTTTTTTTCATAATCATAGCTCCAACAAAATATATTACAGCTATACCAACTATTGCTATTGCTACATAAAAATAATTTTTAACGATTAAATCAAAGAAATTTAATTCTTTCAAATTACTAAAATCCCATTTTGTCTTGGTAGAAAAATCTGACCAGTCGTACGAAGTAGTACGTGCAGCTGATATTATTCCTTGTATTAAAGTTAAAATTGTTGTTATAGCACATACTAGTGCTGTTGCAATAATTGATTGTTTCATTTTTAAATTGTTAATTTTTTCCTTAGTTGTTGTTATAGGTTTTATAAATAAACCAATCATAGATGAAAGAACTCCTACATTTTCATCTGTATTATTATTAACAATTTCTCGATTATTACTCATATCATTTCCTTCAATATTCATTGAATTAACAAATTGATTTGGAATAGCACTCTCAATATTTGGATTATTATTCATAATTCCTTCATTACTAGTCATCACGTTGCTACTTTCCACATTTAATTGATTTGGAATAGTACTATCTATATTTTGATTATTAATCATACTTTCTGCATTATTTGGCGCAAAATTAATTGTTTCTATTTGACTTTCTACTAAATCGCTTCCACATTTCACACAAAACTTTGAACCATCTATATTTTCAAAGCCACATTTTTTACATAACATACTAACACTCCTATCTATTTTAATATTATCAAAAAAAAGTTCATATATAAAGAACTTTTTTTATCACTATACATTAATTTACATTTTTAAAATTGAATCTTTTCTTCAATATAATCTTTTACTTCATCAAGTGGTAATATTATTTGTTCCATTGTATCACGATTTCTAATCGTAACTGTATTGTTGTTTAAGGTTTCATCATCTACCGTTAATACAAATGGTGTTCCCATAATATCTTGACGACGATAACGTTTTCCAATATTTCCAGATTCATCATAATTTACCATAAAATTTTTACTTAATTGTTTATATATTTCCATAGCTTTTTCTTGATGATATTTTTTAATAAGTGGTAAAACGGCTAACTTATATGGTGCAATAGCAGGATGAAATTTCATTATCTCACGTGTTGTTTTATCTTCTAATTCTTCTTCATGATAAGCATCACACAATATTGCGAGTGTCAATCTATCTGCTCCACAAGAAGATTCAATAACATATGGAATGTATTTTTCATTTGTTTCAGGATCTAAATATTCCATACTTTTTCCTGAAAATTCTTGATGTCTTTTTAAATCATAATCAGTTCTATTATGATTACCATAAATTTCTCCCCATCCCATTGGGAATAAATATTCAACGTCACAAGCTTCCTTTGCATAATGGGCTAATTTTTCATGATCTTTAAAACGTAATTTTTGATCATTAAGTCCCAAATCAACAAAGAAATCATGAGCAAATTTTTTATAATAATTATAATAATCACTATCAGTTCCTTCTTTACAAAAGAATTGATGTTCCATTTGTTCAAATTCAATTGTTCTAAAAGTAAAATTACCAGGTGTTATTTCATTTCTAAAAGCTTTTCCTATTTGACCAATTCCAAAAGGAATCTTAGGACGCATAGTTCTATATACATTTAAAAAGTTTACAAACTCCCCTTGAGCCGTTTCAGGTCTTAAATAAATTTTACTTAAACTATCTTTTGTAACACCACGATTAGTTTCAAACATTAAATTAAACTGTCTAATATCTGTGTAATTACTTTTTCCACATTTTGGACAAGGTATTTTCTTTTCTTTAATAAAATTAACCATTTCTTCTTCACTCATAGCATCAGCATTAATATCAGGATAATTATCCTCTATTAACTTATCTGCTCTATGTCTTGCCTTACATTCTTTACAGTCAAGTAATGGATCAGTAAATGAACCAACATGTCCACTAGCTTCCCAAACACGTGGATTCATCAAAATAGCAGCATCTACACCATAACTATAAGGACTTTCTTGAACAAATCTTTTCCACCACATTTTTTTTATATTATTTTTAAGTTCAACTCCAAGTGGACCATAATCCCATGTATTAGCAAGTCCATCATATATTTCACTTCCTTGAAATATAAATCCATATTTCTTACATAAATTTACTAAATCTTGCATTGTTAATTCTTTCATAATTTATTCCTCTTTCTAATAAAAAAATCTCCTAGATTGTAAGGACGAGTATTCCCGCGGTTCCACCTTACTTATTCTAGAAGAATCAGCTCTTTTCATATTGCTCGTGGTTTTCCACACCAGTCATCACATCTATATTTATATAATATTACATTATTTATAAAGTGTCAATATTAAAGATTTACATTGTGGTAAATATGATTAGCATCATCTACATCATCTAACATTGTAATTAAACGATTAAACAATTCTAAATCTTCTCCACTTAAATCAATTTTATCTTTTGGTAGCATTGCTATCTCATCTATTTCAAACTCAATATTTGGTTTTATTTTTTCAATTGCTTCTTTTAAAGCATGAGAATCTTTTGGACTTCCATAAATAACTACCATATCGTCTTCTGTTTCTATATCTTCGATATCTAAACCAGCTTCAATTATAGCATCCATAACTTCTTCTTCATTTACTCCTTTAACACCAATAATACATAAATGATCATAGTTAAAAGATACTGAACCTTGAACACCTATTTTACATTTACATTTATTTAAAACAGCCTTTACATCACTAATAGAACGATTAACATTATCAGTTAAACATTCAACGATAACAGTTGATCCAGCAGGTCCAAAAACTTCATAACTGACACGATCATAGTTTTCATCTACTCCACTATTAACCTTATCAATAGCACGATTGATGATATCAGCTGGTACTTGTTCTTTTTTAGCTCGATCAATCAATCTTTTTAATGTTGCATTTGAATTAGGGTCTGCTCCACCTTTTTTAGCAACATCATAAATTTCTCTTGCATACATAGAATATAACTTAGCTTTTGCTGCTCCTGTTTTTTGAATATCTTTTTTTCTTACTTCATAGGCTCTTCCCACGATAACACTTCCTTTAAACTAATTAATATTTTACATTATATACATACTTTTTTCAAGGTTAATTTATACTTACATGTTATAAATTAAATAATATATTTATTTTAAATACATGATAAAATTGTCGATTTCCAATTACCTTCTTTATTTTTCTAAATTGATTAATTTTATTTCAATTCCAACTACTCCATATTTTGCTTGTTCTTCCTTTGAATAGTACTTGTCCATATCTTCAGGATTAGCTATTTCATCAGCTTTATATCCAATAGATATTTTATCAAAATGTTTATATAATTCAGAAAAACTATCAAAATGGTGTAGTTTAATAACTTCTACTTCTATTTTTTCTAACGTAATTCGATTTTCAAATTCTATGATATCATGTTCTTTTATAAGTTTTCTTTTTTCATCATTTAATCTTAGTTCAACTTTCTTTGTGCCACTTTTAATCGCTTTAAATGGGCCATTTTTTAAACGCATTTTGTATATCATTATTTTACCTCATAATTCCATAAACCAAGTTTACCTTTTACCGAAATTGGTTCATTATATTTTTTTATATTTTCAAGTTTCCATGCATATTTCATAACATGATTAGCCTTTCCATAAACAATAGGATCTATTTTTAATAATTCTTGATTAAATTTTTCATCTACTAAAATACAATCTGTAAGATTTGCTTCTCCTATTATTTGACCCTTACTACACTCTAAATTGTAGTTCTCAATTTTTTTTAACATATCTTTTTCTAAAGACATTCCTGCATGTATTAAAATTTTACCTCTATATTTAGTTTTCCAACTTCTAAACTCATATTTTTTATAACCATCAATTATAAGTGTTGCCCAAGGTTCTTTTATAGTTAATGCTTTCATACTAAGATCACTCCTAGTCTTAGTTTATATATTGTATTTAGTTTTGTCAACATCAAAAAAAGCAAGAAACTTGCTTTTTATTGTACAAATCCAGAACATTTACCACAATCTAAATTGCATACTTGTTCTTCTTCTGAGCAAGTATATTGTGGTGTATAAGTATGTTTATAAATATGTTTGTTTATAGTATGTGTATGAATAGGACATACGTGTGGAACTTCATGATAGAATTCTTGTTCTACACATTTAGTTATAGTTGGTTCAACAACTGGTTGTTCTGAGCAACAACTATTTTGATTCATTCCAAATCCCATTCCAAATTGTCTGTTAGAGCAACATCTATTTGAAAACATTTTTATTCCCCCTTACCTAATTTATCATATGTAAGTTTATATTATTTGAATATGTAATTTGTCTACTTAAAAACAAATTAATTTACTTACATATATAATTAAAATAAAGGTCTTTTTAATCATTATTAACAATCTTTATAACAGTATAATTACTAAAATCAAATGAATTCATATAATCTTCTAGTTCTTTTAAGCTAAAATCATTTATATCATTAACAGTATCAAAATATTCGTATTCAAAGCTAACAATATTATCAATAAAAGGAAGAATCATAGAACTTAAACTATCAGGTCTAATACTTATATTCATTTTACATTGTTTACAATATAAATCAAATAATTCTTTATCAAAAATAAAATTACCACTAAATACCTTTTTTATTTCTTTTAAAAATTTATCATCTTCATCAGTATATGCCCCTACCGAAAGAAGATAATAATTATCTAAAACCCAATAAGTTGAATTAATACTATCAACAATAACTTTTTCCTCAAATAACTTTTGATAAACTGAAGATGTAGTTCCAAAATTCATTCGATTAAAAATACCTAGATAAAAATCTAACTTTAATATATCTTTATATGTAAGATTTGATATATCTATTTTATAAGTAATATCAACAAACTGTTTCCCAGTAGGCATTTTAACTATATCTGATTTTTTATCTACTTCTTTTGGTTCATTATAATCAATTAATTTAACACTATTAAAATTATTTTCATATTTTGAACAAATAGCAATAATAATTTTTTTTACTTTTTCAACATCAAAATTTCCTGCTACAACAACAATTTGATTATTTGGATTATAAAAAGCATCATAACACAATTTAACCTGTTCATACGAAAAATTCATTACATTATTCAAATCACCTAGATTATTAATATAAGGGATTTTTTTAAAAATATTTTTCATTTTAACATCATTTAATACTCTAAATTTATTATCCCTTTGCATTCTAACTTCTTGATAAATAGCACCTTTTGTTTTTTCAATATCTTCTTGATTAAAATCAGCCTCATTAATAGCTCTAATTAATGTTTCAATTCCAATTTCAACATTTTCAACGGCATTAAAATAAAATTGTGTCATATCAGTATAAGTCACACCATTAGTAGACATTTGTTTTTCTCCAAGTACATGAATTAAATTACCATACTTACTCGTTTCAATTAAAAGGTGTTCAATAAAATGAGCCATCCCATTTGGAATATTGTATTCTTTATCATCAATTTTAAAATCATTATAAAAGCCACCATATTTAGTTATAAAATTAACAAACGTTGAATGCTTAGTACTATCTTTATAAAGATATATCTTCATTCCATTTTCTAAAGTTAACTTTTCTAAATTATTTTCCATTTTTATTTCCCCCTAAAAAATAAATTGTATCTAGATACATGCGACTTGCAAAGTCACTTATATCACTTGGTGTTAAGGTTTTTATAAGTTGATATTCTTCCTCTAAAGTTTGATCAATTTTTAAGAATTTAGCAATTTGTTCATTTACTAAACCATAATGATTATCTTTAATAGATTCTAAGCTTATTCTTTTTCTTTCTTTTATATTTTCTAAGAGTGGTTCTATAACTTCCTTATTCTTTAACATTTCAATCGTTTGTTTAATTCTATCTATAGCCTCTTCTTTAGCATTCTTATGAATTAAAGCTTTTGTAATAAGAACGGCATTATGACTTAAAGTTGTTGAATAAGTACTATAAACTAGTTTTCCATCATCGCGTAAATTTTTGTGCAACAAACTAGAAGACTGTGAGGAAAGAAGAGAAGATATAACAAATAATAATACTCTATCTTCTTCCTTCATTTCTTTTATTTTATATATTAAATATAAAGCTGATTGATGAAATGGACCTTCTTCTTCTATTTTTTGGACTTCATTTCTAAGTGGTAAAAAATAATTATATGATGTTGAAAATTCTTTTTGTATTCTCTTACTATCAAAAAGATACTTTTTTAAGATTTTTTCTAATTTATTTTTATCACAATTTCCTGATACAAAAACGATTGGTAAATAAGGTTTTATTGTTTTCTCATAAAATTTATAGACATCGCTTGGGGTCAAAGTATCTAACTGCTCTGCATAATTGTAAAGATCCATTTTCAAATAACCAGTGTCATCTATAAGCTCATAAACTCGCTGAATACTGTAACCATTAATATTGCGTTTAGAATTGTTAATTCCAATTTTTAAACATTCTTTTTCTCTTGTAAATTGATCTAAATCAAATTCACCATTTTTAACATTTGGTTTATAAATTGTTTCAATAAAGAATTTAACTGTATTTTCTAAAAAATCTTCATCTATTTCTTTTGGAGCTGGAACAACAAGATTAAAACAATAAAAACATTGTTTTACCAATTCTATTCGGTTATAAGAAAAATTTAAAATATAGTTTCTTAAAAATTCTTTTTGAAATTCATCTTCCTTTCTAAATTTCTCACTTGTATTAATAAGTAAGCGAGGTAACATACACATGCAAGCTAAATTTTCTTTACTTATTTCAAATGGATATAAAAATTTAATTATTAAAGTTTTAAATTTTTTATTGTCCAAATAATTAATATTAGCCATATCAAATCCTCCAGTCTAATATTTTGAAATTTTCATTGAAATTCTAAAATGGCATTTTCATCTTACCATTTTGCATCATTTTCATCATTTTTTTCATTTCTTCAAACTGTTTTAACAAACGATTAACTTCTTCAACACTTCGTCCACTACCTTTAGCTATACGTTGTTTACGACTAGCCTTTAAAATAGCTGGATTTCGTCTTTCTTCTTTAGTCATAGATAAAATAATAGCTTCAATATGAGCCATATCTTTAGGATCAACTTTGACATTATTAAGACCCATTTTTTTAGCACCAGGTAACATTTTTAAAATATTTTCAAGTGGTCCTAATTTCTTTATTTGATTTAAAGTTGATAGAAAATCTTCCAAATCAAATTTTCCTTTTTGCATTTTTTTAGCCGTTTTCATAGCTTCTTCTTCATCAATAACTGATTCAGCTTTTTCAACGATGGACATTATATCTCCCATACCTAGAATTCTAGTAGCCATTCTATCTGGATAAAATTCTTCTAGTCCATCTAATTTTTCACTAACACCAATAAATTTAATTGGAACATTAGTTAAATGTCTAATAGATAGTGCAGCTCCACCTCTTGTATCTCCATCTAATTTTGTTAGTATTGCCCCTGTCAAAGACAGTCTACTGTTAAATCCTTCAATAACATTAATTGCATCTTGTCCAGTCATACTGTCTATAACAAGTAATACTTCATCTGGTTTAACTTTTTCATTAATGTTATTTAGTTCATCCATTAATTCTTCATCAATATGAAGTCGACCTGCTGTATCAATTAAAACATAATCATAATTATTTTCTTTGGCATAAGAAATGGCATTACTAGAAATTTCAACAGGATTGCCTTTTCCTTCATCATATACTTCAATATTAAGTTCACGTCCTAATTGTTTTAATTGTTCAATTGCTGCAGGACGATAGACATCACATGCAACTAAAAGTGGTTTCTTTTTATGTTTTTTTCTTAATAGATTGGCAATTTTAGCAATAGTTGTTGTTTTACCACTACCCTGAAGACCAACTAACATTAAGACAGCTGGATTTCCCTTTAAATTTAAATCTTCTTTTTCTCCACCTAATAATTCTACTAATTCGTCTTTTACAATTTTAACAAACATTTCTCCCGGCTTTAGTGATTTTGCTACTTCCTCACCTAAAGCTTTTTCTTTTACATTTGCAATAAATTCTTTTACTACTTTATAATTGACATCTGCTTCTAATAAAGCAAGTCTAATCTCTCTTGTCATTTCACTAATATTTTCTTCAGTTATTTTACCATAACCTTTAATTTTATTCATGACATTTTGTAATCTATCACCTAAGTTTTCAAACATTTTATCACCTTTCTACATTATATAATAATTTGCTTTAAAAAGCTATAAAAAAGAATAGATTTAATTATCTATTCCATATTTTTCAATGTAATCCTCATATGATATTTGCTTATCGCGATAAGTTCCATCCTGTTTAATTTCAATTAATCGATTACATACACTTTCTATTATTTCTTGGTCATAAGTTGCTATCACAACTACACCATTAAATTTTTCTAATCCTAAGTTAAGTGAATTTATTGATTCAATATCTAAATGATTAGTAGGTTCATCTAAAAGCAAAACATTTCCTTTTTCAAGCATTATTTTAGACATCATAACACGAACCTTTTCACCACCTGATAAAACATTAACTTTCTTTAAAGATTCTTCTCCCGAAAATAACATTCTACCTAAAAAACCACGAATAAAACTCTCATCTTTATTTTCAGAATAATTACGAAGCCAATTTACTAAATCAATTTCTTCCTTAAAATAGTCATCATGGTTTTTAGCAAAATAACTCATGTTAACAGTCGATCCTATTTTTATCTCACCACTATCTGGTTTTATCTGTCCAGCAATAATTTTAAGTAGTGCTGTTTTAGCTATTTCATTACCACCTATTAAGGCTATTTTATCATCTGGTCGAATAGTTAAATTTAAGTTTTTAATTATAACTTCTCCATCTAGGCTATAATTTATTTTTTCTAAACTTATTACTTCTTTTCCTAAATATTTTTCAGGTTCAAAACTGATATATGGATATTTTCTAGTTGATGGTTTTATTTCATCCAAAACGATTTTATCTAATGCTTTTTTTCTTGAAGTTGCCTGTTTTGATTTAGAAGCATTCGCACTAAATCTAGCAATAAAATCTTGTAATTCTTTGATTTTCTCTTCTTTTCTTTTATTAGAATCACGCATTTGTTTTTGAATAAGTTCACTAGATTTAAACCAGAAATCATAATTTCCAACAAAAAGAGTTATTTTTTCATAATCAATATCTACCATATGTGTACAAACTTTGTTTAAAAAATGACGATCATGAGATACAACTAAAACCGTATTTTTAAAATTGATTAAAAATTCTTCTAACCACATTTTACTTTTAGTATCAAGTCCATTAGTAGGTTCATCTAAAAGTAAAATATCAGGTTCTCCAAATAATGCACGTGCTAATAAAACCTTAACTTTTTCCTTATCTTCTAACTCAGACATAAATTTATCATTACATGAATTATCTAAACCAAGTCCAGCAAGTAAAATGGCAGCGTCACTTTCTGCTTGCCATCCATTTTTTTCTTCAAATTTAGCTTCTAATTCACCAGCTCTAATTCCATCTTCCATACTAAAATCTGGTTTCATATAAATTGCTTCTTTTTCTTTCATAATATCATAAAGTTCCGTATCTCCAGAAATAACAGTATCAATTACTTTATATTCATCAAATTCATTATGATTTTGACGCAAAACAGAAATTCTTTCATTTTTTCCAATAATGACCTCACCTTTTGTTGATTCTACTTCTCCACTAATAATTTTTAAAAAAGTAGATTTACCAGCTCCATTAGCACCAATTATTCCATAACAATTATCATCTTTAAATTCTAGGTTTACATTTTCAAAAAGTGTACGTGTTCCAAAACGTAAACTAACATTATTTATCTTTAACATAGAAACCTCCTTATTTTTAAGTTATATAGCCACTTTTTTAATTATATCAAAAAAATAGGATTTTTCCTACTTTTTTACATTAACTTTACCTTTTCTAGACTTTAGTTCTCTTTTTAAAATATTTAAAAATTTTATTCTTTTTATGTCTTTTTCTACTTTTTCATCTAAATTATTACCATCAATTGTTTTTAAATATTTAACATTATCAAAATAACCATTTATATCATCAAAAATAACCTCTAAAAGTTTTTCTTCCTGAGATTTTGGAAAATTACAATCAATCATCTTTTTAAAAGAATCAATATCTAGTTTATATTCATTTGGATCTATTAGATATTCTATTCTCTTAACTTTATATAAAGCTTCTATCATGACATCTTTTTTTATTTTCTTTATAAATAGTTTTTGATATTCTTCATGTATTTTTTGAACCTTTTCAAAATCAATACTATCATTTTTAAATTCAGATTCTATTTTTCTACACTTTTGAATAAGTTCTTTATTTCCTATTTTATTTGCTAACTCCATCATTCCTTTTAAATATAATTGAATAGAATTCATTGTCAAAATATCCGGAGCAGCTATAGCTTTAAACCTATCAGCCGTATTATATCTATCATTTAATTGTTCTACACCTAATTTATAACCAATAGTTAAATTATTATATTTTTCTTTTATTCCAACTGCATATTTTAATGGTAACAAAAATAGTTTATAGTTATTAATATAATCATAATCTTTTTCATTTTTTTTAGTTGCCACTACAGCATCAATCTCAAAAAATTGATGTACATTATAATAATCATCATTTATATATACTAAATTGGATGCATGACCAATATTGCCTTCAAAAGGTTTCCAAAGTATTTTTTCACAATTAATATTTAAAGCATTACAAACGGCTGAAATAACATTAGCATAACCCTCACATACAACATAATCATTATTTAAAACTTCATTAATATCCCTTGAAGTACTTTGATCTTTATCATAAGCTTTATATGGCTTTTTTCTTACTTTATCATATAAAAAAATTATTTGTTCTAATGGCGTTAAATCATATTTTTTTATTTCTCTCTTCATTTTATCTATTAATTTATAAGAATTTAAAACTTCATTATAACTTAAAAGTGAATAATTATTGTATTTATCTTTAAATTTAATTTTATCATTAAACTTATTATTACTTAATAATGAATTAATCTCATTATCTTTAACTTTAGTTATATCAATTATACAACCATTAAAAAATACCTCATTTATTCTTTTAAAAGAATTAGAACTAAATGAATCTATACTTATTTCACAATTTCCATCTTTAATTTTTTGATTTAACATTTCCACTACTTTGTCATATAATTGAAAAATGTCCATACCAGATTCATTATATTTATCATATGCCTCATACTCAAATTTAAGTGTTTTTCTATATTTCTTAGATATTTTAGGATAAATATCAGAAATACCATTTACCATAACATTAATATCAATTGGATTTGAATAAATACCTAATTCATCTTTTTCATTTTTTATAATTATACTTAGATTCATAATATCACTCCATAAATATAGAAATTATAATACAATTAAAAAACTACAATGTCAACAAAAAAATAAGCTTTAGCGCCTATTTTTTACTGAATCCGTTTTTCTCTAAGAATTTTGCATAATCATCATATTCTGAATATCCTACATGGCTATCAACAATTTTATTATCTTTAACTAATAATACAGTTGGTGTAGCACCATAGTTTTCTTCAAAGAAATCTTTATCTAAATCTACAATCTTAGATTGTCCATCAGAATCTACTGTTGAAATATCTAAATATAATGTTTCATATCCATATTCTTCTTGGGCTTTTTGTAAGTTTGGTAAGAATTGTACACAATATCCACAAGTTGAACGTCCCATATAAATAACTTTCATTTCACTAGATTTAAATGCATCAACAACACCATCTACATCAATACTAGTAAACATACTTACATCATATTCAGTATTTTCTTCTGTATCATCTGTTTTTGTTTCTTCCTTCTTAACACTACCATTTGTTGTAATAACAACAAGTATATTAATTAAAAGAAGAGCAATTATGACATATAAACATTTTAAAATTTTATTCATTATTTCTTTACTTTCCATCTTTATTCCTCCCACTAATAAACATATCAAATTTTCAAATTTTTTTCAATCTTTTTCTTCTAATTTTCACAATTACATTTTAATTTCTTCTAGTTTAACACTAACTAATTTACTTACACCAGATTCTTGCATCGTAATTCCATATAAAACATCAGCATATTCCATTGTTTTCTTTTTATGGGTAATTAAAATAAATTGTGTTTTTTCTTTTAAATTTGTCAAATAGCTACCAAAAGCATCTACATTAACTTCATCTAAAGCCGCTTCTACTTCATCTAAAATACAAAATGGAACTGGTCTTGATTTTAGAATGGCAAATAATAAACTTATAGCTGTAAATGTTTTTTCACCACCCGATAATAATGAGATACTAGTTAATTTTTTACCTGGAGGTGATGCAACAATTTCAATTCCTGTTTCTAACATATTTTCAGGTTCTGTAAGTTTCAATACGGCATTACCACCTTTAAATAATTCCTTAAATGTTTGAGTGAAATTTGCTTGAATTGTTTTAAATGTAGTTTCAAATTCATTTTTCATCACATTATCCATCTCATCAATAATTTCAAGTAAGGTATTCTCAGCTTTAACTAAATCTTCTTTTTGATTATTTAAAAATTCATAACGCTCACTTACTTCTTCATATTCTTCAATAGCATTTATATTTACAGGACCTAAATTATTTATTTCTTTTTTAAGTGTACTTACCAAATTTCTTGCCTGTTCTTCTTCCATATTAAGTTCATATAGTTGAAAAGCTTTTTCATAAGTTAAACTATAAGTTTCATTTAATTTATTTAATAAATTATCTAGTTTAACATCCATTCTAGTTACTTCTATTTCTAATTCTTTTAATTCTTTATTTTTTGAATTAAATAAACTATTTTCTCTTTTTAATGAAAATTCAAATTCCTCTAATTTAGTATTTAAATCATCACGTTTTTTCACAACATTTTCTAAATCGGTTTCTAATTTTGTTTTCAATTCTAATTCCTCATAGTATTTTTTCAAAAGTTTCTGTTCTTCATTATCTAAATTATTATTTAGCATTCCTTCTGTTCCACTTATTTCTTTTTGAATGGAATTATATTTTTCTTGATTTTCCTCTAAATTATTTATTTTATTCAATCTACTTTGTTCTGTTGCAATATAATTTCTATGTTTTGTATATATTTTATCTTCGATATTTTTTAATTCATCGTCATTTTCATTAATATGATTTTCTAAATCTTTTATATTATTAATAATATTATCTAACAATTTTAAATTATTTTCTAATTCGTATTTTTCTGTAATTATATTTTTAGATTTTATTTGACTACCACCCGTTAGTGATCCACCAACGTGAAGTAAATTTCCATCTAAAGTAACCACCCTATAACGATAATTTATACTTCTACTAATAGTGTTAGCGCTATCAATATCTTTTGCAACAATAACATTTCCTAGTTGATTTTCAATTATGCTTTTATATTTTAAATCATACTTAACTAAATTTGAAGCAACATCAACAAAACCATCAACGGTCTTAATTTTTTGAATACTATCTGAATCTATATATTTAGGTTTTATGATATTAAGTGGGAAAAATGTTACTCTACCTAAATTATTGTTTTTTAAATAATTAATTGCTTCCTTAGCGCATATTTCATCATCAACTACAATATTAGTTGATGCATACCCTAAAACCGTACTTATTGCAAGCATATGTGACTCATCAAATTCAATTAAAGAACCAATAACGTTATGTATACCTCTTAACTTTGGATTATCTAAAACTGTTTTTACAGCATGTGGCAATGAACTATTATTATCAATTGATTCTCTAAGATATGTTATTTTGTTTTCAATTATATTTTTTTCTCTTATTTTTTTAGTTAATTCTTGTTCATAAGTATTTTTACGAGTTGTAATACGATTTTTTTCATTTTCTAATTTTTCTAGTTCTACTTTTATATCATTAACAGCAGTTTCAATACTTTCTATTTCATATTTAAAAATATTAATGTCTTTACTAAGTTTTAATTCCTGTTCTCTTAATTCAATTAAGTTATTATGAAGCTTGGTATCAGCAACAGCGTATTTTTGTCTTTCAATTAAAATATTCTTTTCACTATTTATTTTTTCAACTTCTTCTGTTTTTTTAAGCAAATCTTGTTGTAATTTATTTAATTTTAAATTCAACTTATTAAGTTCTACTTTATATTCTTCTATTTCTACTTCACTATTATTATTAGTTGTTGAAATTGACATTATTTCTTTATTTAATTCTTCTATTTTTTGTTTATTCATTTGATATTTAAAATTCAAATTAGTAATATCATTTGTAATAACAGCTACTTCTATTTTTTCAAGTTTTTCCTTTTTTTCTTTATAAATAATAGCTTTTTCTTTTTGTTCTCTTAGAGGACTAACACGATTATCAAGTTCAGAAATAATATCATTAACACGATTCATATTATCATGAGTTCTTTCTAGTTTTCTTAGAGCTTCTTTTTTTCTTGTTTTATACTTTAAAACACCAGCTGCTTCCTCAAAAATAACTCTTCTTTCACTTGGTTTACTACTAATTATTTCTTCTATTTTTCCTTGAGAAATTATATTAAAGCTTTCCTTAGCAATACCACTATCCATAAGTAGATCTGTTACATCTTTTAATCTACATTTTTCGTTATTAATCAAATATTCGTTTGTTCCATCTTTATATACACGTCTTTTAATTGACACTTCCTCATAGGGACTATTTAAATATTTATCTGAATTATCAAAAATTAAATTAACGGTCGCAACATTCATCGGACGTCTGGATTTACTTCCGGAGAAAATAACATCTGTCATATTTCCATCACCACGAAGTGATTTTACAGATTGTTCTCCTAAAACCCATCTAACAGCATCTACAACGTTACTTTTACCACTTCCATTTGGTCCAACTATTCCCGTTATTGTATTTGGAAGTTCAATTGAAATTTTATCAGCAAATGACTTAAATCCACTTGCTTCAATTTTCTTTAAATACATATTACCACTCTTTCATAACTCATTTTTTATTATACTATATTTTAAAGTAATAAGGCAAATAAAAAGATTCCTTTTTGGAATCTAATTACATGAATATCCTGCTTTTTCTAAACTTTTTTTCATTGTGTCATAATTATTATCTTCATCAACTGATAAAATTCCTGACATTTTGCTAACTTCGGCTGATACTTTAACTTCAATGACATTTCCATTTAAAGACATACTTGCTTTTCCACCATTATCCTTAACTTCTTTTATAGAACTATCAAGTTGTTTTTTAAATGCCTTATATAAAATATCTTTATATTGTTTTTGCTCACTTAAATCAACACTCATATTAAAATTTGCTTTATTTGCTTTTTCACCAATAAATTTAGCAGTAAATTCGCCTTTCATTTTCATACCAGATTGTTCTTGTTTAATTGTACATTTTAAAGTTTTTGGTCTAATTGATATAAGTATTCCACCTACTACAACTATAATTATAACAGCTACTATTGCAACTATAATAACAGGATTTGTTCTTTTAGGTTTGTTTTTTGTATTATCACTTGCAGTATTATTTGCCTCTTCTAATACCTCACCACAGCTTTTACAAAATTTTGCTCCCTCTTCATTTTGAAAATCACATTTTTTACACTTCATAACTTTACTCCCTCTATCAATTACAGCATCTAAATACTGTCACCGTAAACATAACATTTTTAAATCTTTATGTCAAATATCTTTTTGACAATTTTCACAATAATATGTACCTCTTCCACCTATTCTTATCTTAGTTATTTTTTTATTACATTTTGGACATATTTCTTTATTATGAACTAGAAGTTCATTTTGAAATCTACCATGTACCCCTTCACTAGATTCATAACTTCTTATTGTTGTTCCACCTAATTTTATAGCTTTTTCTAAAACGTTTTTTGTATTATCAATAATTGATTGTAATTCTTTTTCATTTAATTTAAATGCTTGCTTTAAAGGATTAATTCGTCCTAAAAAAAGAATTTCATCAGCATATATATTTCCAATACCAACTATTATTTTTTGATCTAATAAAACCGTTTTTATAGGTAATTTTTTATTTTTATATTTTTCTTTTAAATATTTTGTATTTAAATTATTATCCCAAGGTTCAAGTCCTAATTCATTTAATGGTTTTTGATTCAAAATATTTTCTTTCTCTATCAGATGCATTCGCCCAAATTTTCGAGTATCACAATATCTTAATTCTGTATTATCATTAAGTAAAAAACTTATATGTTCATGTTTTTCAATTTTAGAACCAATTTTTCTAATATGATATTTACCTTCCATACGTAAATGACTAAGTAAATAATAATGATCTAGTTCAAACATTAACCATTTACCACGTCTTTTTATATCATTTATTTTTTCATTAATAATTTCCTTTTTAAATTCTTCTTGCGTTGGGTATTCAATAATTTTATCATAAATAACATTAACACCTACTATTGTTTTATTTACAAGTATTTTTTTTAAATTATTTTTAACTGTTTCTACTTCAGGTAATTCTGGCATAATATTCACCTCATTTATATTTTAGCACAACAATTAAATTTTTTTATTTTTTTTCTTTGTATTTTTTCTAATAAGTGATATAATCTTTCTATTAATAAAGAAGGTGTAATTATGATTAAATTAAAAGAAAAAGGACAATTAATTGTTTTATCTGGACCAAGTGGTTGTGGTAAAGACACAATTTGTTCAGAAGTTTTAAAGAAAAATAAAAATACTTGGTTATCTATCTCTTGTACATCAAGACAACCTCGTGGAAAAGAAGTAAATGGTAAAGATTACTTTTTCCTTACAAACGAAGAATTTGAAGAAAAAATTAAAAATAATGATTTCTTAGAATATGCAAAGTACAACAATTGCTACTACGGAACTCCTAAAAGTAAAATAGATGAATATCTAAATAAAGGAATTGATGTTATTCTTGTAATTGAAGTACAAGGAGCTTTAGAAGTTAAAGAAAAAGTAAAAGATGCTCTATTTATTTTTATACTGCCACCAAGTATGAAAGAATTAAAACGAAGACTTAAATCACGTGGTACAGAAGATGAAGAAAAAATTATGAATCGCTTTAAAATAGCATATAAAGAAATAAACCAAATAACAAAATATAACTATGTTGTTGTAAATGACGAAATAGAAGAGGCTGTAACTAAAGTTAACTCTATTATAATATCTGAAAAATGTAGAGTTGATCGTATTGAAGAAGTATTCTTAAACAATGAAGAAGAATTAATTCATGAAACTCTAATGGAAAAAGAATTTGATAACAGTGTTGATGAAATAGGAAAAAAATGATATTCACATATCATTTTTTATATATCTAAAATTATTTTATATTTTACAGTCCAAATATCAAATTGATATAAATAAGCAAGTAATTCTGGGCCTGTCATTAATTGACCAAACCAAGGAGTTTTAAAACTTTCTCCTCCTGTTTCTATTAAATTCATCAATTTATCGTAATCAAAAATTTTATATAAAACAGATTTCTTATTTTTTAACCTTTTCTTTAACAATTTAATCATAATCTTCGTATACTTAGGATTATGTGTTTTAGGATAAGGATTTTTCTTTCGATCAATTATTTCTTTTGGTAGAATATTTTTAAAAGCATGACGAAGTAAACCTTTTTCTTGATTATTTTTATATTTATATTTCCAAGGTACATTCCATAAATATTCTATTAATTTAGTATCTGCGAAAGGAACTCTTGCCTCAAGAGAAGCACGCATTGTCATACGATCTTTACGATCTAGTAAAGTTGGCATAAACCAAGTCATATTTAAATAAAATAATTTTTTTAAATTTTCATCATCAGAAACATTAATTTCACTTAGTGTAAGTTCACATTTTTCTTTCACAAAGTTTTTCAAATCCAATTTTTGAGCTAAATCCTTTTTTATCAAAGATATTCTCTCATCTAAACTATCAATCCAAGGAAAATTTTCACGTTCTCTAATCTCTTTACGATAGAACCATGGGTATCCACCAAATATTTCATCCGCACATTCACCACTTAAAATAACTTTATGTTCTTTTCTTATTTGTTTACTAAACCAAAACAAAGAAGAATCTATATCAGCCATTCCCGGATAATCTCTTGCAATAACACTCTCTTTTAATGTTTTAGCTAATTTGCGCTGACTAATAACCTCATATGTATGATTAGTTTTAAAAGCATTTTTCATAATATCAATAAATTTTTTATCTTTAGAAACTTGAAATTTGTTAGCTTTAAAATACTTATCATTATCTTCATAATCAATAGAATAAGTATCTAGCACTTGATTTTGTTTTTTTAATTCATTACTAACAACCGCCGTTATAATACTACTATCTAGTCCACCACTTAAAAAAGTTGAAATTCCTACATCTGATACCATTTGTCTTTTAATGGAATCCATAAGCATTCTTCTTACTTTAGTAGAACATACTTCAAATGTATCATCAAACTTTTTATCTTTTACATTCCAATATCTTTTTATATCTATAATTCCTGCTTTATAAGTTAAATAATGAGCTGCCCTAAGTTCCTTAATACCTTTAAAAATACCACTACCAGGTATTTTAGATGGTCCAAGTCCTAATAATTCTTGCAAAGATTCTTTATCAATAATAGGTTGTACTAAGTCATTTTTAAGTAAGGCTTTTATTTCTGATGCAAATAAAAAATTGCCATCTATTTGCGTATAAAATAAAGGCTTGACTCCTAAACGGTCACGAGCAAGAAAAAGGTCTTTACCATCGTATATAGCAAAGGCAAATATTCCTTCTAATTTTTCAACTATTTTTTTCTTGTAACACGCATAACCTTTCAATATAACTTCTGTATCTGATGTTGTATTAAAACTATACCCTTTTTTTATCAATTTTTTTCTGATACTATCCGTATTATAAATTTCACCATTATAAATAATAACATAATTATCGTATTTCATTGGTTGTTTTCCTTTTTCAGGATCAATTATAGCAAGTCTTTTATGACCAAGTAAAACATCATCACTTATAAAATATCCTGTACTATCTGGTCCTCGATATTTTAACGTTTTAGTCATTTTTTTAATAATTCTTTTTTTGTTTCTTAAATTTTCATTCTTATTCATCCACCCTGTAATTCCACACATTTTATTACCTCCATCAATATAACTTATGCAACAAAATCAATATAGACACAGTAACATTTAAAAATATTTGTTCATATAATAGAAGTATGAGTCTTGGGGGTAATATATGAATACATTAATTCTTGGTGGAGATAAGAGATATTATGAAATTATTGAAGCTTTTAAAAATAAAAAATACAATATTGATTTAGTTGGTTATAAAAACAAAATAGATAAAACAAACAACTTAAATATAAGTGATGTTGATGTCTCAAAATATGACATCATTTTATTTCCTGTTAACGCAATAGGAGAAGATTATACTATTAATGGTGAAATAAATTTTAAAATTAATCCTGATTTTTTAAAACAAGCAAAAGATAATGTTTTAATTTTTTCAGGTATTAAAACACCTAAATTAGATGAAATTTTAAAAAATGGACAAAAAAAAGCTTTCTTTCTTATGAAAGATAAAGAGGTTATTAAAGACAATGTTATTCCTACTGTTGAAGGAATTCTTGCTGATATCATTACTAATACTGACATAACAATTAAAAATGCTAACATTTTAGTTATTGGCTATGGAAATATTGGAAAATACTTAGTTGAAACTTTAAAACATTTGAAAGCAAATACAATTGTTAGTATAAAAGAAGATTATGATAAATATCTTTTAGATCAAAAAAATATTTATAATATTTTTTCTAATGATATTCAAAAAATGAATAAGGTTTTAGAAAAAACAGATATTATTATCAATACAGTTCCTTCCCTAGTTTTGGATAAGAACTATATTGATAATATTAATATTAATGCTTATGTATTAGATGTATCATCACGACCTCATGGTATTGATAAAGAGGCACTAATAAAAAAAGATATCAATTTCAAAATATATCTTGGTATTCCATCAAAAATTGCTCCTAAAACATCAGGATTAATTTTATCTAAGAAAATTAATCATATAATAGGAGGTTAAAATGGCAAAAATAGGATTTGCAATCACTTCTTCTTTTTGTACAGTTTCTAAAATTATAGAACAAATGATTAATTTAAAAGATTTAGGATATGACATAATTCCAATTGTATCACCAGCTGTTATAGAAAAAGATACACGTTTTGGAAAAGGAGAAAATTTTAAAATTATAATTGAAGAAATAACAGGAAATAAAATTGTTTCTGATATTATTGAGGCTGAAAAGTTTGGACCTAAAGAAAAACTTGATTTGTTAGTTATTGCACCTGCAACTGGTAATTTTATTGCCAAACTTGCAAATGGAATTACTGATTCAACTGTAACCATGGCTACAAAAGCTTCACTTAGAAATAATATTCCTATCGTAATTGGTGTTTCAACTAATGACGGTCTTGGAATGAATGGAAAAAATATTATGAATTTAATCAATACTAAAAATATTTATTTTATTCCTTTTGGGCAAGATGATTTTATCAACAAACCTAACTCATTAGTTGCTCATTACGATTTACTTATTCCAACTATTGAAAAAGCTTTAGGTAATAGTCAAATTCAACCAGTTATTAAAGAATATAAAAAAACCAAATAATTGGTTTTTTTTGTCAATATTTTTAAATAATTATTCCATCTATATCATCAGTTATAACAAAATTAAAAACATCATTAACTTTTTTTATTTTATTTTTACTAATTAAATAAATTTCTGTACTAAGATTTTCCTCATTTATAACATCACCTAATATTGTTCCTATTTTTACTGTTTTCATCTCAATTTTAGAATTATTTATAATGGTGGTGATAATTTTATTAGTTTGAAACTTATTAAACTTTAATCCTGTGTATAACTTATAAATGGTATCTAAATTGTGATAAATTATTTCTTTTTCCTGTGGATAATTTTTATATTTTATCCTTTTTATTAACTTTTTTTCACAGTTTTTTCTAGGTAATTTGTTTATTTCTATTATTTTAATCTCAGGGTACGTACCTATAAATCGATTTAGAAGCTTTTTTATTTCTTTATTTCTTTTAGGAATTATTAGATAACTTTCTTTCAATTTATTTGCTTGCATAATAGCATCTATTGTTTCTAATATTTCACTTAGATATTTTTTTAAAATAAAGACACCATTATATATGTATCTTCTATAATCTAGAACATTAACAAGCATTACTTTTGGAAAAACGTCTTCATATTTACATACGAGTGGAATTTCATTTTCAGTATAAGTAATATTTTTTAATATTTCTAAGAATTCATTTTTAGAATATTTTCCAATATCATTACATGTATCTTTGTCTATCAATTTATTTTCTTTATAATCATTTTCAATTTCAATACATTTTATTTTTTTATTAAAAAAAGTTTCTTTTTCAACAAAATTAGTCACCATTCCACTTACACTTGAATAAATATAGGTTTTATATTTACCTTTTGTTTTTCCAATTACCATTCCTTTTAAAACATAATCACCTTTTTTTACTAATAAGGTTATATCTTTATCACTATTAATACTCAAAGGAATATAAATATACTTACTACATACAGCTAACAAACGACTATCAGATATATCATTATATCCTAATAATTTTGAAGTCATAAGCTCACCTATCCTACTTAAATTATACACTATATCTAAAGAAAAAAAAAGCTCCGATACCGTAGTACCAAAAGCTTTTTATTTAATCATAAAATTCACGCCTTTTCTTTCATTTTTAACACTTATTTTATAACCACACAAATCAACTGATTTTTTGATAATAGATAATCCTAGTCCAAATTGACCTTTGATACCTTTTTTGTAGGGAGTAAAGATTTGATCAAAGATTTTATCATCGATAGGATCTCCATCATTATAAAAATTAATTGTGTTGTTTTTTATAGTGATTTTTATATTTTTATTTGCATATCTAATAAAATTATTGAAGAAGTTATCAACAATTGTTTCCCATATATCTTTTGTTCCATTATAAATCGTATTCTTATCTTTAACAATTAATTTCCAATTTAAATCGGAACGATGAAATTTAAATTTTTCCATCGATGATTTTATAATAGGAACTATGTCTATTTTTTCTGTTGATAAATCATCCATTTCTTTTAAGTAGTCTAATTTATTTAAGTATAGTAGGGAGTGTACTTTTAATTCTAAGTTTTCTAATTGTTCTTTTATTACTTTTTTTGTTTGTTCAGAATCAATCATATTATCATCGAACGCTTCTAAATATGATTTCATTACTGTAATAGGAGTTTTAAAATCGTGAGAAATGTTTTGATACATTTGGTTTTTGTATTCTTCCTCTTTTATTAGATTTAAATGCATATTATCAATAGCATCTGATAGAATTTTTAATTCATCATCAAAGTGATATTGATATTTTGTTTCATAATCATCACTATCTATATTATCGATTTTCTTTTTTAAGTATTCTATTTTCATTACTAATCTTCTTGACCATGCTATAAGTAATCCTGAAATAATTATTAATGTTATAAATAAAACAGGAATTATTTTAGATAGAATGTCTTCTCTTATTTCATGGACATAGTTATCGTTAGTAATTGAAATCTTTAATTCATACTCATCATATGAAGTGTAGTAATAGTATTTAGTTCCTTTATAAATAAAATTACCATATGGCTTATTTATTCTTTTTAGTAGTTTTTTAGGAGTAGTATTGATTATTTCTAAAAAGTTTTTAGAAATTCTAGTAGAATTATCTGTAATATATATATAAGCTATATTGTTTTCAATTTTATTTTCTAAAGTATCATCATTTATAAATGATAGGGGTTGTTTTAGGTATTCATATATATTTTTTTCATATATAGGAAATAGTAATTTAGGTAGTAGAAAATACAAGCTTGTTAGTATAATTAAGAATATTACTAATACTATTGATAGTAATTGTTTATCTAGATCTTTTTTAAATATTCTCATGTTAATCTATATCCAAATCCATAAATTGTATTTATACTTAACTTTGGCATTTTTCGTCTTAATCTTCTAACTAAGTCATCCACTACTCGATCACTTCCAAAGTAATCATCACCCCATACTATTTTTAATATGTCTTCACGACTAAATGATTTATTTTTATTATCTAAAAACATAATTAACAAATCATATTCTAAGGTAGTTAAATTTATTATTTTTTCATTTTCATATACTAGTCGTTTATTTTTGTCAATTATATACGTTTCATATACAAATTTGTTTTCTGTTTTAGAATAAACTCTTTTTATGATATTGTTGACTCTTAGGACTAATTCTTTTGGAGAGTATGGTTTTGTGATGTAGTCATCACTTCCTAATTCTAGTCCTATTATCTTATCTAAATCTTGATCGCGAGCTGATGTAAATATAACAGGAACATTTACATTTGTTTTACGAACTTCTTTTATAATATCATAACCACTTATTGAATCGTCTAACATTATATCCAAAATCCAAAGTTTTATTTCTGTATCTTGAATTTTATCTATGGCATCACGCCCATTATAACAGCTTATAACTTCATACCCTTCTTTCTCTAAATATGATTTTATTAGGCTATTTAAGTTTTTTTCATCTTCAACTAAACAAATTTTATACATAATAACACCTCATATAATATTATAACATAATAATTAATCTTTGTTCGGAGTGTTTACTATTTGTTTTACCACCTCCATTTCTATTACGATTTCATTATACAAAGTAAATGTGTATATAATTTGATAAAATTATGGGAAATTGTGGAAAAGAAAAGCCTTAATAGAAATTAAGGTCTTAATTATATCTTTTTAAATAATAGTTATTTCTTTTTTCTTCTGCTAAAGTGGAAAAATCACCATGTCCTGGATAAATTTTAATCGTATCAGGATAATTACTAATTTTTATTAAACTTTGTTCCATTTCTTTAGAAGATCCTGTTTCCAAATCAGTTCTACCAATTGTTCCTTTAAATAAAAAGTCACCAGTAAACATAAAATTATATTCATAAAAATAAATACTAATGGAATCACTCTTATGACCTGGTGTATATATTATTTCAAATTTATATCCATCAATATCATATCTTTTTTCTTCTAAATTATTTCTATCATAAACTTTAGCGTTATAATTTTTAGAAAGCTCATCTAAAGCTCCTACATGATCAAAATGATGATGTGTTACTAATATAAATTTAACTTCGTTCGTTCCTATTTCCTTTACAATTTTATCATAATCATCACCAGGGTCTACAACAACACAACCATTACCATTTGTTAATATATAACAATTAGTTTCAAGCTCTCCAACTTTAATATTTCTTATTTGCATTTTTCACCCTCCAATATTTCTCTAACAGGTCCATAAGTTTTTCTATACCCATCAATTAGTCCATATTTATGAATTGCTTCTAAATGTTTTTTTGTAGGATATCCTTTATGTGAGGCATATCCATATTGTGGATACTTTTTATCAAGTTCATACATCATACTATCACGAGTTACCTTAGCAAGTACACTTGCAGCCGCAATACTTATACTTTTAGAATCACCCTTTATAATAGAAGTTGTGGGAATATCTAAATCAAGTGGCATAGCATCAATTAATACATGCTCTAAATCTATTTGCTCTTCTACTTTTGATATAGCTTGCTTCATTGCAATTTTAGTTGCTTGATAAATATTTACTTCATCAATTATTTCAGGTTCAACTATACCTATTCCATAGCAAATACAGTTATCTTTTATATAATCAAAAAAAGCATTTCTTTTTTTTTCACTTAATTTTTTAGAATCTGTAAGTCCTTCTAAAACAAAATTTTTAGGAAGTACACAACAAGCAGCTACTACAGGTCCTACTAATGGACCTCTTCCAACCTCATCAACACCACCAATATAATTAATACCTTGTTTATATAATTTATTTTCATATTCCCATAAATCCATATTATCACCATATAAATTATACACTAATTATTCTCTTTTGCATATACTTAATATAGATAGGAGAGTGTGTCATGAAAAAAGATAGAAACTGTGGAGCAAATCCATACCCAATATATCCTGCTTACCCAGGAATGAATATGTTACCAGGAATACCTGGTATGCCAAATCCTAATATGGGAATGTATAATCCTATATCATATGGCGTAAATACTAGTGATAGTTCTGTAAGTACAAATACCATTGAACAACAATTAAATAATTTAGAACAACAAATTAATTTGTTAGATAAAAGAATTACTAATTTAGAAACTATGTATAACAATAATAATTCTATTTCTTATAATAATAAATATAATAGTTCGAATTATCAAATGATGTAATTATAAAAAGGAGCGATTTTAAATTGCTCCTTTTAATCTTGTAAATATTCTTTTATTTTATCAACTGATATTCCTGATGCCAAAGCTACTTGATCAATTCCAAAATCATTTACCATTAAAGCGATAATTGATTGTAAAGAATTAACCTTACTTTTATAAGTTAAAATTGTTTTCCTAAGTACTTGAACCTCAGATTGAAGATTTTCTACTTCTTCTTCCATATTTTTACTTTGTTCTTGATATTTTTTTATTACTTCTTTTGTTTCTCTTTCTAAATTATTATATTTCATTTTTAAAACATCTAAATTTTTAACTTTATTTTCATACTCTTTTATTTTTTTATTATGAATAAACATATTTTGTTCTAATTCTTCTAAGATATTATTTCTTTCATCTGATTCTTTCTTAATCATTTCGGTTAAATTATTGTTATTCATAATATCATCCCCAATTAATATTCTAACACTATTGTACCATATATATTTTTATAATGATACAAAAATCTTATTTATAAACAAAAAAACAGTTAAAAAACTGTTTTTAAACTAATATCATAATTGTAATTATTATTATAACTGCAATTAAAGCTATAAGTAAATATTTCCAAATATTTTTAAACCATTCTTTGTAAGAAACATCAAAATATTTAAGACCAATTACTAAGATAACACTTGTTGGTGCGACTAGCATAACAAGTCCATGAACACTTTGAGTTAACATACCTACTAAAGCATAATCTTTAGTTAAAGAATTGATTGGTTCAAGTAAAGAATTTACCATATAAGGGAAATCATTGTAAAGAATACTTCCTACAATTGACGCAAATCCAAATGTTAAGACATTAAATTTCTTAGTCATTGATAAGAAGAAATTTGCAATTGTTGGGAAAATTGTAGATCCACTATCACCAACATGACTATTGATAATAAAGAATAGAATGTTAGCAATAAATACATAAATAGCAACTGGAACCATTTCTTTTACACCATTTACAAAACCTTCAAATGCATCACTTAATTTAATGTTATAAAGCCATTTAATTAATAAGATAGCAATAACAATTAACATGCAGAATTCAGTATTTGTCCAATATCCCATAGGATCAATATTTCCTAAAATATTGGCAAATAATGGATATCCATTCAATTCAAATTTTGTAATTGTATCATATACATTTGTAAATAATTTTACATTTAAAACGCTTTCCCAGTTAAACATTCCAACTAATGTTGCAACTAATGTTATAGCACAAATTACTACTAATGCAGTAGGACTTTGTTTTTTATCAACATTTTTTTCATATAAAGGAATAACAATTTCTTCTTTTTCTTCTGATTTAGTTGTTTTTTTAGTTTCTGACTTAGTTGCTTTTTTAGTTGTTTTTTTCTTTTCTATTTTTGCTGTTTTAACAACAAAAATAATTAAAGATACAATAACTAATGCAAATAAACCTAATCTAAACCAAATTGAATCATTGATTTTATTTTGGAAGAAATAAACAATATATCCGTTTATATTAAATGCATAAGTTGATCCTAAATTACCAACTAAAATAGCTCCTACAGTTGATAACATTGCAGTTAATTTATTATAACCTAAAGTTAAAATAACAGCTGCAAAGAATGGAACTAAAATAAATAGTGGTAATACTAATCCTGTTAATGAAGATAAAATTCCTAATACTAAAATAGTTATAATTAAGAAGTTTTTCTCTTTACCTTTAAATTTTTTAGCAAGTCCTTCTACAATATTTGAATAAACTCCTGTTTTATTAATTACACCATAAAGTCCACCAATTAATAAAACAACTAAAGCACTTGTTATAAAAATTGAAGTTAAGGCTGTTTGGATTGGATATTTAAAAATATCAAGTAATCCAATTGGATTTGTTGTCTCAGTTGTTACGTTTGTTCCTGAAAATGAACCTGTTGGTATTAACCATGTAAGTACTACAAAAATACCTAATACAATTCCTATAGCTTTTAATATGTCTTTCTTTTTCATATTTACCTCCCATATAATTATATCAAAATATATTAATTATATAAAGATTTTTGGTGTTTTTTTCCAAATTTCATTATTTTTTCACAATTCTTATTTCAAATACGTTATAATTAAGTTATGGATGTGAGGCTTATGAATCTTTTTTCTAACACAAATTCTAATAAAAGATATTATACATTAGATTACTTTTATAAACAAAAATTTAACTCAAAGGTGTTTAAAGTTAGTTTAAACGCCGGTTTTAGTTGTCCTAATATCGATGGAACAGTTGGAACTGGTGGATGCATATATTGTTCTAATACCGGTAGTGGTGAATTTGCTGGTAATAAAAATGATGATTTAGTAAAACAATTCAATGAAGTTAAAGCTATTCTTCATAAAAAATGGCCTAATGCCAAATATATAGGTTACTTCCAAGCTAGAACTAATACTTATGCTGATGTTGAAACATTAAAAGAAAAATATGAAACTATTTTAAAGCTTGATAATGTTGTAGGTCTTTCAATTGCAACTAGACCCGATGCCATAAGTCCTGAATGTCTCAAATATTTAACTGAACTAAATAAAAAGACTTTTTTAACTATTGAACTTGGTCTACAAACAATTCATGAAAAAACAACTAAATTAATAAATAGATGTCATACTTTAGAATGTTTTGATGAATGTGTTAAAAAGTTAAGAAAAAATAATATAAATGTTGTTGTTCATATTATAAATGGACTTCCTTACGAAACAAAAGAAATGATGCTTGATACTATTAAACATCTAAATAAGTTAGATATTCAAGGTGTAAAAATACATATGCTACACATTTTAAAACAAACTAAATTAGGTAAAATGTATGAAGAAAATCCTTTTAAAATTTTAACAAAAGAGGAATATGTGGATATTGTATGTGATCAATTAGAAAATCTCAAATCAAATATTGTTATCAATCGTATTACAGGTGATCCTAAAATTGATGATTTAATTGAACCAAATTGGTTAACTAAAAAATTTGGTGTTATGAATGATATTGATAAAGAATTAGCAAAAAGAGATACTTATCAAGGATTTAATTTAAGTATTTTAAATCGCAGTAAACAAATAATCAGCAATTTAGTTAAAAAAAATGATATTGTTGTTGATGCTACCATTGGAAATGGAAATGATACATTATTTTTAGCTGATTTAGCACGCGAGGGTAAAGTAATTGGTTTTGATATTCAAAAAGAAGCAATTGAGAGGACAAAAAAATTGCTAGATAAAAATAGTATTAAAAATTATCAATTGTTTGAAAAGAATCATGCAGATATTTTAAAAGTATTAAAAAACTATGAAAATAAAATAAGTTTAATTCTTTTTAATTTAGGTTATCTTCCAAATGGTGATAAAAGTATTACAACTAATTACAAAACTACTATTAAAGCTATTAATGATTCCTTAAAATTATTAAATAACAAAGGAAATATTTTAGTTGTTATATATCCTGGTCATAACGCAGGATTACTTGAAAGTAAAGAAATTAAAAAATATTTAAAAACTAATAATATTAAATATAAGGAATATCATAATACAGATAATGAAATAGCTCCTTATTTAATCCAAATAAAAAAGTAATTCAAAATTACTTTTTTATATTTTCTTTCCACAAATAAAACAAACTTGAGCATCTTCTTTTAGTCTAGCACCACAATGTGGACAAGTTTTAAAGGTTTGATTATTATAAAAATTTTGATCAAAGCTAGTTGTTTTAACATTATCATCAAAATTATTATTACTTACTTTTGTTTTTTTCTTCATCTTTAATTTTCTTACTATTATTAACATTAAAAGAATTATAACAACAGCAATTAAACCAAACACAAAATAATTATGTGTCGTTTTTTTATCTATTACTTGTTCGCTAGGTGTTTCTATTTTTCCATCATAACCTATTACATTAACACCATTATCAGTATATAAATAAATTACCTTAGGATTTGGTGTTAAATCAAGTTCTTTAATATTATTACCTTCAAAATCAACATAAGTAATACTTGTAAGTTTTTCTAAGCCTTTAATAGAATTAATATTATAAGAAACACAGGCTAAGGTTGGCATTTTAGAAAGCTCTTCATCAGTTGCCACATAAGTTTTGGAATCCCTATTATTTATTCCATTAATTTCATCCTCATTTAAATTCATAATAATGCAATCATAAAAATTATCATCATCAAAATTAGGATTAACTGGTTGTGCTTCTACCTTACCAATAAAAATAAATAAAAAGATAAAGCAAAATAATTTTTTCATTTTATCACCCTCTACATTAATTTTATTTTAACATTTACAATTGAATTTAACAATATAAAGAAAAAAAGAAATCACAAAATAGTGATCTCTAAAGTCTCCAAAAAGGTGTTGAACAACTATTATTATCTTCATAACGTTTATTTATAGGACTTATAACCATAACAGAATTACTTTGTTTTTCTAAACTACCGTTTGTAATAATATTTTCAGATCCTTTGTAGTTTTCACCACGACCTGCATTTGTACATTGTGGTACTGCTTGAAATAAAGCTGCTGTTGCTGGAACCCCTTGTCTTGGTCCGTAAAAATCTTTCCATTGATCAGCAAATGTACCACCTAAGGCACCTGAAAATGCTTTAACAAATCCCATAATCTACCTCTTTTCCTTCTGAATAGTTATTAATACACTTCCTATTCTATTTAAGTATAACATACAAAAATTAATTAATACCATTACATCATGTTATAATAAATTAATTTTACACTTTTTATGTAAAGAAAAAATATTAGTTAAAAATAATTTCATATTTTAATCAATAATATTATAAAAGGATGATTTTTCATCATCCTTCATAATAAGATTTTTATCTTACTTTTAAATTAGTATTAGTTAATTCCATAGTACTTGAAATTATATCAAAAGTTTGATCAAAAGAAGGTTCACTATCCTTAACTAATTGTACTTTTCCATAGTCTTGTAAAAAACCTGGACTTATTTTTAAATTTTTTTCAGCAATCAATAAATCTGGTACTACTTCTCCAGGTTCTAAACCTATCAAATCTCCTAGAAAACTTTTTACACTAAATTCCCTATCATCAACATTTTCTATAGACGAAAATTGATCTTGAAATCTAGATAAATATGACACTATTTCTATTTTGCTTAAAAGTTCTAATCTTGTTTTTGATTTTTCACCTATAGGAAAATTATTTACCATACTAATAATCTTTAAATCATTCATCCTATTTTTCCTTTCTAATCAATTAAAATTGCTACCTATCTTACTGAGCAAGAATTTTTAAATTCCTAACATTTTTATTTTTTTTCTAACTGCAATTATTGTTGCTGCAGTTAAAATAAATCCTCCACCATATATTAGTCCTTTATCACTTGTTTTTGGATTTACTTCTGAATTTGTTTCTTTACTTGAAACAGATTTTTCTGAACTCTTAATTGACTTGAATTCCTGTGATGCATAAGTAGTATCACCATCATCTGTCACTAGCATTACCCATAACACATAATCTTCCTCTGTATCTGAAGTTGGTTTTTCGATAATTTGATCATCGGTTTCAATCCAATTATCATCATTATATTTTATCACTTCATAATAATTATTTTTTAATTGAAATAATTTTGTCATATATGATTGTATTTGATTTTCTAAAGTTGCTTTACCACTTATTTGTTTCTTATATGTATTTATATCATTATTTTTGGCATCTATTTTATTACTAATAGTTGCTAAATTAGTTTCTTTTCCATTTTCTAAAATAGCCAATTCTTGTTCCAAAGATTTTATTTTGTCATTATGATTAGACTTTATTTCCTCAATACTATTATATTGTGACATACATCCGCTATCATTAAAACAACTTAGTTCTTGATCATAATTCTGATTTTCTCTTTTTATCTCAGCATTTTTATTTGCAATCTTAGCACTATATTCATTTTCTATCTGTATTTTTTCATTTTTTAATTCACTCAACTCAGATTGAGCACGATTTAATTTTTCTTCTACTTTTTGTATTTTTGATAATTCTTTTTTTGCGTCTTCCAAAGAACTATTATTTTTTGTAATTTCATTATTAATAGTCTTGATACTTTTTTTCATTTCGTCAGTCAATTTTATCCATTGATAATAAATTTTACCACTCGTTGATGGAGTTACCCTTACCCCTTGATTTCCTAAATCAGTAATAACAATACTATTTGCAGCCGAAACATTAATAAACGACAACATACAACCCACAACCACTAATTGAAATATTTTTTTCATTACACTCACCTATCCTGACCTAATCGTACAATATTATTTTAATGATAGCAATAACTTTTATATCTTTTATTTTAATTTTACACTCTAAAATGTAAAGTTTAACAAAAAAACATGAGACTTTTCTCATGCTTTTTCTATTTTTTCTTTACCACCCATATAAGGTCTTAAAGCTACAGGTATTTTAATACTTCCATCCTCTTGATAATTATTTTCTAAAAACGCAATCAATCCTCGTGGAGTTGCAAGAACGGTATTATTTAAAGTTGAAACTAAATAATTTCCATTTTCACCCTTAGCTCTAATAGATAGACGTCTAGCTTGTGCATCACCTAAAGTAGAACAAGAACCAACTTCAAAATATTTCTTTTGTCTTGGACTCCATGCTTCAACATCGCATGATTTTACTTTAAGATCTGCAAGATCTCCTGAACAACATTCAAGAGTTCTAACAGGAATATCTAAGCTTCTAAAGAAATCTACAGTAAACTTCCACATTTTGTTATACCAATCCATGGCATCTTCTTGTTTACAAATAACAACCATTTCTTGTTTTTCAAATTGATGAACTCTATATAGACCTCTTTCTTCAATTCCATGAGCTCCAACTTCTTTTCTAAAACATGGTGAATATGAAGTAAGAGCAATAGGTAATTCTTTTTCATTTAAGATTTGATTTTTAAATTTTCCTATCATTGAATGTTCACTAGTTCCAATTAAATATAAATCTTCATTTTCAATTTTGTACATCATTTCATCCATTTCTTCAAATGACATAACACCATCTACAACATCACTTCTTATCATAAACGGAGGTATACAATAATTAAATCCTCTATCGATCATAAAATCTCTAGCATAAGATAACATAGCACTATGAAGTCTGGCGATATCACCCATTAAATAATAAAAACCATTCCCACTTGTTCTTCCAGCAGCTTCTTTATCAAGACCACATAATGATTCACAAATATCTGCATGATATGGAATTTCATAACTTGGAACAAATGGCTCTCCAAATTTTTCAACTTCCACATTTTCACTATCATCCTTACCAATTGGAACAGAACTATCAATGATTTGTGGAATAACTAACATTTTCTTTCTTAATTCAGCATTTAAAACATTTTCTTCTTTTTCAATATCAACAAGTTTTTTATTTATCTCTACAACTTGTTGTTTTCTTTCATTTGCTTCATCAACCTTTTTATCACGCATTAAAGATCCAATTTCACTACTAATCGTATTACGATCTTTTCGCATACTATCCCCTTGTTGTTTTAAACTTCTAATTTTTTCATCTAATTCTAATACCTCATCTACTAATGGGAGTTTTTTATCTTGAAACTTCTTTTTAATATTTTCCTTAACTAATTCTTTATTCTCTCTAACAAATTTAATATCTAACATTTTATTTCTTCTCCTTCTTCTTTATTTTTTTATTATCATAACTAAATTCAACTAATTTTACTTTTAAAGCAATCAAATTATTACTATTTATAATTCTTTCAATAAACATCTTTTTTGTTTCATCCTTTTCTTGTGTAAGTATCTTTATCGTGTTTACTATATCATCAGAAAAACCTACATCAAGTAATTCCTCTGGAAAAATATTTATCTCTGTAATTATATCTTTTAGTAAAAAAACTATCTTTTCGGTAACAGAGTTCATCATATCACAATTAGAATATAATTTATCTATATATTCATCTTTACTTTTATATACTCTATCAGTAATAATTAAAGCTTTATGATACATATCATCTTCTGTTTTCAGCATTCTATAACCTAATAGATCAAAATAATTCAATAATCCATTCATTTGATAACCTCCTAAAAAGAAAAAAAGACTAATTATAGGAGCAAAAATATGCGGTACCATCCTAATTAGTCTTAATTTAAATAACGGTATTAACCGGAAATGTTTGCATTTCACTCAAGAGTAGATTCATAAAAGATTAATGTAAGTTTCCATCAACCACTTACTTTCTATAAAAAATTACTTTTATTACTATTCTCTATCAACGCTTTCTCTTAAATATTAACACGTTTTAATTATTTAGTCAATCCTTTTATATTTTTTGGCTATCATCTCAGCCATTTTAATCCCATCCATAGCCGAAGTCGTAATTCCTCCTGCATATCCTGCGCCTTCACCACATGGATAAATGCCCAAAATATTAGAATTGTATTCTTCATTACGAATTATTTTAACCGGTGATGAAGTACGACTCTCAACGCCAGCCAAAATTGCATCATCACTACCAAATCCTTTTATTTTTGTGTCAAAATAAGCAATTCCTTCCTTTAATGAATCAGATATGTAACTAGGAAAAATATCATTTAAATTAGCAAATGTATAATTTCCCTTAAAAACTGGTTTTATACTCTTAAATTCTTTTGATACTTTATTGTTACAAAAATCTTTATATAGTTGAATGGGAATTTTACCTTGACCAATCTTATATGCTTTTTCTTCTAAAGTACGTTGAAATTTAATTCCGTCTAAAGCATTAGGCCCAAAATCTTTTGGTGATATGGTAACAATAATTGCACTATTAGCATTACTACTATCCCTTTTATAATTACTCATTCCATTAATAGCTAAACGATTATGTTCAGAAGATGCATCAACAACATATCCACCTGGGCACATACAAAAAGAATAAACACCTCTTGTACCTGCTTTATATGTTAATTTATAACTTGCGGGTTCTAACATATCACTAAAATTACCATACTGGGATTTATTAATTAGTTCTTGAGAATGTTGGATTCTAATTCCTACAGCAAAAGGTTTAGACGTCATTTCAAGATTATTTTTATATAACATTTCAAAAGTATCACGAGCACTATGTCCAATGGCAAGAACAAGAACATCACAATTAATTATTTCTTGATTATTTACTTCAATAGACTCAAGTTTATTATTACTAAAAATGATATTAGTAAGCTTAGTATCATATCTAAATTCTCCACCATTTTTTATTATTTCATTTCTAATATTTATAATTACATCCCTTAAAATATCAGTACCTATATGCGGTTTATTTACATACATTATTTCTTTAGGTGCGCCATGTTTTACAAAAATTTCAAATACTTTTTTCATTCTAAATTCTTTATCTTTAACAAGCGTATTAAGTTTTCCATCAGAAAAAGTTCCTGCTCCACCTTCACCAAATTGTACATTAGAATTAAGATCAAGTTTACCTGTTTTCCAAAATTCTTCTATCGATTTTACCCTTTCTTCTACTTTTTTACCACGTTCAATTATGATTGGTTTATATCCATACTGAGCTAAAAGGTATGCTGTAAAAAGGCCTGCTGGCCCACTTCCAACTACTATTGGGCGGTTATTTAGTTTTTCTTTTCCACAAGCATTAAAATGATATTTTTCGATTGGTGATTCAAAAACATCTTTGGATATGTTTTTTTTCAAAATGTTTTTTTCATTTTCGATTTCAGCATCTACTTCATATATATAGCAAATATTATTCTTTCTTCTAGCGTCTAATGATTGTTTATTAATTTTTATCGTTTTTATAGCACTATCTTTTATTTTTAATTTATGAGCTATATATTTTTTTATTTCATTTAGATTATTTTTAGTTATTTCTACTTTTATTTGTCTTATTCTAATCATTATTTTCACCCTTTATACTTCTACCTGCCAACATACCACTAATCCAAGCAAAGCCTAAATTATATCCACCACAATCTCCATCAACATCTAAAATTTCCCCTGTTAAGTACAATCCTTTTATTTTTTTTGTTTCAAATGTTTTTATATTTATCTCATCTAATGACACTCCTCCACTACAAACTTGAGCGCTATCAAATGATTTAGTGTCAGTGATTTTTAATTTAAAACGATAAAGGTTATTAATCAATTTTTCCTTTTGAATTTGTGTTAGTTCATTTAGGTTTAGGTTATTATTTATTTTGGCTTCTTTTAATAAAACAGATACTAATTTATAATTTAGAACGCCTTCTAAAAGTTGTGAAATAGTTCTGTTTTTAACGATTTTATTTCTTTTTAGAAGAAAGTTTAAAACTTCTTCTTCATTTTTAAGCCATGGCAAAAAATTGATTTTAACACTAACTTTACGTTTTAGGCTTAAATATTTAGAAGCATATCTACTTAAGTTAAATACACATATTCCACTTATTCCATAGTTAGTTAATTGAATTTCTCCTAATTCTTTTTTGATAAAATTATCATTTTCATATATTGATATATCTACTTCTGTTCTAATTCCATTCCAATTTTTAAAGTATTTTTCTTCACCTTTTAATTGAACTAGCGAAGGTAGAACTGGTGTTACTAAAAGTCCAAGTTTTTCAGCTAAAAAATATCCATTACCATCAGATCCAGTTTTTGGAATAGCTTTTGATCCGGTTGCAATAACAACTTTATCTGCAAGCATTTTTCCTTTGTTGGTTTTAACAATGAAATTATTTTTATATTCTATGTCACTTACAAAACAATCAGTAATTATTTTTATTCCATTTAGTTTTGCTTGTAATAATAAAGCATATTCAACACTTACAGCTTGGTTAGAAAAAGGATAATAATAACCTTCTTTAATTTTCGGAATTATTCCAATTTGATCAAAAAAAGATAAGACATCCTTTTGATTTTTAGGTGTTATTATTTTTTCTAATTCTTCTTGTTTATTTGAATTATAATGATTTATTTGTTGATCTTCATTCCAATAATTACATCGACCATTACCTGTCATTAATAGTTTTTTACAACAACTGCTATTTCTCTCTAAAACAACGACTTCATTATTTTTACTAGTCGCATGAATAGCTGTCATTATTCCCGAAGCTCCTCCACCAATTATAATAACCTTTTGCATAGTTTCACCTCTTTTTTATTATACCATGGACAATGTTAAAAAGAAAAACTACATACTTGTAGTTTATAAATTATTTAACTGTTCTATTGATAAACCTGTAGCTTCTACTATTTGTTCCTTTGATAGTCCCATTTTGATTAATTTTTGTGCAGTTTGAATTTGAGCCTCATTTTTTCCTTGTTCTATACCCTTTTTTATTCCTTTTTTCATTCCTTCTTCAGTGCCAACTTTTGTTGCATAAAGTAATTTGGTATTCCATACTTTTCTTTCAACTTCTTCTGCATCATACAATCCTACTATATTTTCATCTTGACTTAACTCTTCCAAAGTTCTTACAGCTTTTTTCATAACATTATCATCTCCTGTTATCTTATATGCCTCTTTTGCATCATCAAACAAAAATATTTCACATAATTTTTCTAAACGACTTAATTTTTCTTTATTATAACATTTTTCTTTTAGATATGGTAGGCTTATATGATAACTTTCATAATTTTCTGTTTCTAATTCTAATGTTTCATCTTCTTTGATTGTAAATCTATATAAAAGTTTGTCTCCCTTATATTTTTTATAATTATCTATATTTATTTGAATTATTTTTTTACCATCTATATAATTTTCACCTTTATTAAATCTATCACCGAGCATTCTAAATAGATAACTATTGTTTTTTTCAATTATTCCTTCATAATAACTGGCATTCATTTCTAAATTAATTAATTGTTTAGCAATACCAATTATAATATCACATTTATATCTTTTACTATTTTTATTTATTATTGGTAGTTCTATATTTTCAAACACAGCTTTTTTCATTATTTCTTCTTTTGGTATCCCTGTTATTAAATTGATAAATTCTGCTGTATACTCAATTGTATTTTCATTCATGAAGAAGTTTTTAAAAATTACATCACTCGTTAAATTTAACAACTTAGTTTTCTCATGCATCATATCACCTCACTATTATTATTTAAGGTTATTAAGCACTTTTCCTTTTTCCAATAATAAAAAAGATGGTTTATTTCCATCTTTCAAATACATCACAATTACTACTTTGTGGTTCTGGATTTGGTTTATCCATCTTTACAACCATAGGGACTTTAAAAGCTTTACCAAAAGCAACGCAAGTACCAGGTTGTAAACTTTTTTGTTTTTCAACTATTTCAGCATTAATATTTGGTAACATTTTTTTAATATAATCCAAGTCTCTTGGATGATTCATTTTAAATATCAAGAAATTACTACATTGAGAAATAACGGTTTCTGATATTTCAACGGGTCTTTGTGAAATAAGATTAAATACTAATCCATATTTTCTTCCTTCCTTAGCAACTCTATCAAAAATGTTATACCCGATCAAATAGCTATCATTATCATTTTGAACATATCTATGAGCTTCTTCAAGTAAAATATGAAATGGAATAGAAGCTCTTACTTTAAGTTTTTTAGTAAATTCAAACAACATTCTTGTATATATTTTAGTCATTACTTTAGCAATTGTATCATCAATATCCTCTAAATTAAAATTGATAATTTGCGCTTTTTTATTATTTGGACAACTTACTAAACTTGAAATATAATTATCCAAATTTATATAGTTATCATAAGAGAAAAATCTAGCATTTTCACTTATTGCAAGTGAATGCAATCTTACTTTAATTGTAATAGCATCAGCATATGTTTTCTCATTACGTAAAAGTCCTTCTGAAATTAAAGTGAAGCTTAAAGCTTTCTCTAAATCATCTAACGTGAAATAATTATTTTCAGATGATTCATACTTATCTAATGAATCATCAATATAATTAGAAATATATTCTGTAACTAAAATTCCATCTGTAAATGATCCATCTTTATCAATTGTAAAACATTCTCTAAACTTTCTTGTATAACCGATTCCTTGAACTGGTGCTTCAGAGTTAAATTGTGGCGTTGAACAAGTTGTAAAAATAGATAAAATATCATTTCTTTTACTTGAAGGTGTTTGATTTGAATATAAAATTGACATAATAGCCCTAGCTATTAAATGGTTTTTATATTTTAATGCCATTTCTCCTGACTCTGAGAAAATTTTAACTAACTTCATCATTCGCTCGATAATTGGAATTTGTGAATGCTCAGTTGCTCCAAGTAAAAGAGTCATATCATCTAAAGTTAAAAGCCAAAGGGGAATTTGAACTTGTGATCCTTCCGTGTCATACTTATTCGTTGTATAGTATTTAAAATTTAGATTAGGATTTATTTTTTCTATTCCCTTAAAAGCATTATGATATTCTCCATAAGCATCAAAAATAAAGAAATTAGCACGGTATGGAACCATTTTAGGATTAGAAAAAACATTCTGCATCAAACGAGCAAGTCCATATGATTTACCACTTCCCGTATTACCAAAAATAGCCATGTGGTTACTAAAGAAATCATTTATATCGATATAAACAGGAAAATTATATAATGGCGATTTTCCAAGATAAAAATTACTTTCCTTGTCTTCTCCTACTAAGAGCATTAATTCTTCTTTTGTTATAACTCTTATCTTTGAATTTAAACTTGGCTTAGCTATAACACCACCTAAAAAGTTATTTCCTACAAACTCTCCCAAAAAATGAACTTTTAATAAATCATCCTGAATATCCTCAATTTCACCAACAATTCTTCTATTACCACCGTTTTCATTATCTTCAAAAATAATATGTAAATTCATAAGATTTGTTGTTAATGTTTCCTGGTTTATTTTAACATGAGCTATATTATCACTTATGTATACAATCTTTCCAAACATGTAATTACCCCTTTTCTATAATAATTCTAATATTTCTTCTTTTATTTCTTTTTCACTAATTAATTTAGTTAATTCTTCTATTCTTTTATGTTTTTTATAAATTTCTAAACATTGCTCATAATGTTTTAATTTTTCTTCTACTTCTTTTAATTGCTTATGAACAGCATTACGACTTACTTCATAATTTTCGCTTATTTCTAAAAGCGTTAAGTTGTTGAAATAGTATTCTTCAAAATAATCTTTTTGTTTTTGAGTTAATAAATCTCCGTAATAATCATAAAGATTTATTAAATATAATCTCTCATCCATTATTTAATATACCCAATAAAGGAAATAGCAAATGAAACTATACCAACAATAAGATATATCAAAGTAAAATACTTTCTTTTAAAAGATACATGATTATTAAAAGCCATAGCTAATAATAAAAGACCAACAAGCATTCCAACAATTGTTGCGAATGATGATATGTTTGATATTAAATATAATAATACAAACATAATTAATGCAATTGTTAAGATTATTTGTACAAGTATTCCTGCATCCTTATATTTTTCTTCCCTATTTACCATTATTCTTCACTCCATTCTTTAAATAATCCATATATATAATTTTCAATATCAAATACTCTTAAATCTGTTTCTTTTTCACCAAGTCCAACAAATTTAACAGGTATTCCTACACTATCTTTAATAGCTAAAACAATTCCACCTTTAGCAGTTCCATCTAATTTTGTTAAAACAATTCCTGTTATATCCGTTATTTCTTTAAAACTTTTAGCTTGACTTATTCCATTTTGACCTGTTGTGGCATCTATAACAAGTAATGTTTCATGAGGTGCGCCATCTATTATTTTGCCAATTACTTTATTAATTTTTTCTAGTTCATTCATAAGATTAGTCTTATTTTGTAATCTTCCAGCTGTATCTATGAATACAACGTCATAATTTTCTTTTTTAGCCTTTTCTAAGCCATCATATACAACACTTGCTGGGTCTTTTGCTTCTTTATAGACAACATCAATTCCAAGACGATTTCCCCATTCATTTAGTTGTTCTGTTGCTCCTGCCCTAAATGTATCACCAGCAATCATTAAAACTTTTTTACCTTCATTTTTCAATTTATATGATAATTTTCCTATGGTTGTTGTTTTTCCAACACCGTTTACACCAACCATAAGAATAACAGTTGGTCCTTCTTTTGCATAATTAATTTTGTTTACAATAATATCATTTTGAACATATATAATAAACATCTCATCAACAATAATTTCTTTTAAATCAGAAGCACTTGTAATATTTTCACGTTTAACGCGTTTTTTTAATTTAGAAACAAAATCCATAACCGTATTAACACCAATATCAGCGGTTATTAAAATGTCTTCTAATTCTTCAAAATATTCATCATCAATTTTATTATGTTTAAGAGTTAGCAAATTAAGTTTTGAAGTAAATTCTTTTCTTGTTTTTTCTAAGCCTCTGTCATATAAATTTAATTCTTCTTTGTTTTCTTTTTTTATCAATGTTTTAAATTTATCGAATATTCCCATTGGCTACCCTCCATATACTACATTTTAGCACATTAATTAAATAATTAAAATAGATTTTATATAAATTTTATTTGTTATATTCTAGAGTGATTAATCTAATTAATGTTTAAAACTAGACAAAATTTTAAAAAAAGTGTATAATCTAGTAGTCGAACAAGCAAATAAAAGAAAGGAGATTTATTTTGAAATTTTTTGAAAATAATAATGATACAAAAATATTTGCTTTAGGAGGTCTAGGAGAAGTCGGAAAAAATATGTATTGTGTAATGCATAACAATGAAATAGTTATTACGGATGCAGGAATGCTTATTCCTGAAGGTGATCTTATGGGAGTTGATTATGTTATTCCTGATTTCACTTTTTTAAAGAAAAACGAAAGTAAAATAAAAGGCTTATTCATTACACACGGACATGAGGATCATATTGGTGGAATTCCTTTTTTACTTCAAACGGTTAATATTCCATTTATATATGCTCCAAATCAAGCTGCTGGTTTAATTAGAAAAAAACTTGCAGATCGTAATATTACATATAAAAATTTAATTGTATATAATGAACAAACTAAGGTAAAATTTAAATATATAACGGTAGAATTTTTTAGAACAACACACTCAATACCAGATTCACACGGAATTTGTATTACAACTCCTAACGGAACAGTTGTTACAACAGGAGATTTTAAATTTGATTTAACGCCAATTGGACCAATGGCAAACTTACATAAAATGGCTGCTATTGGAAAAAGAGGAGTTACGTTACTTTTAAGTGATAGTACAAATGCTTTAAATGAAGGTATGAGTATGAGTGAATCAAAAGTAGATAATGCTTTATCTGAAATATTTAAAGTTCAAAAAGGACGTATTATTATAGCTACTTTTGCTTCAAATATTTATCGCTTAAAACATATAGTTGATACATGTAAAAGAAATGGTAGAAAAATTGCAACTTTCGGAAGAAGTATGGAAAATAATATTGAAATTTCCATCGAAGGTGGTTACATAAAAAACAAAGAAATATTTGTAACCCCTGAAGAGGCTAATAAATTACCACCTAGTAAAGTATGTTTACTATGTACAGGAAGCCAAGGAGAGCCACTTGCAGCTTTATCTAGAATTGCAAATGGATCACATCGTCAAATTAAATTACAATCTGATGATGTTGTTATTTTCTCTTCATCAGCTATTCCTGGTAATGCATTAAGTATATCTAGAACGATAAATAAATTATATTTAAAAGGTGTTAGCGTATATACTAATACTCTTCTTAGTGATATTCATACTTCTGGTCACGGTAGTGAAGAAGAATTAAAATTAATGATTCGACTTATAAAACCTAAATATTTTATGCCATTCCATGGTGAATATCGTATGCTTAAACGTCATGCTGATATTGGTGTATTATGTGGCATTCCTAAAGAAAATACTTTTGTTCTAGGTAACGGAGATATGTTATCAATGTACAAAGGAAAAGTAAAAAGAGCTGGTTCTATTCCAGCTGAAGATGTTTATGTTGATGGTAATCGTATTGGTGATATTGGTGCCGCAGTTATTAAAGATCGTAAAATCATGTCTAATGATGGAATTATTGTTGTAATTGCTAATATCGATATCAATAAAAAACAAATCCTTGGACATATTAATATTACAACTAGAGGATTTGTTCAAGTTAATGAAAACGAAGAGTTATTAAAAGAATTAGAACAAGTTAGTAGACGAGCAATTAATAGTAAATTAAATGGTCCTATTAATTATTCTGATATTAAAAACGAAATTATAACTAACCTATCATCATATACATATGAAAAAACAGGAAGAAAACCAATTATTCTACCTGTTATTATGGATATTAAGAAAAATTCTTAATATCCTTTTTTTTATAGGGTAAAGTAATAACTACTTTTGTCCCTTTATTTTCTTTAGAAAAATATCTTATATTTCCACCATGTGCTTCCATTATTTCATTACAAAGGTATACACCTAAACCTGTTCCTCTTGTTTTTGTAGTAAAGAAAGGACTTTTTAATTTTTCTAAATTTTCTTTACTTATTCCATCTCCATTATCTTTAATATAAATTTTTATATTATTTATGCCTTTTTTCATATAAACACTTATTATCCCATTTCGATCTTTAGGAATTGCTTCCATACTGTTTTTAATTAAATTAATTAGAACTTGTTCTAATCTATTATAATCGGCTAAAATATAAAACTCATCTTCATCAATACTAAAATCGGCTTTTATATTTTTTGATCTAAAGATAGGAAAAAATCTTTTCATCATTTCTTCTAATAATAAATTAATATCAATTATGTCTTTATCAATATTAATACGATTTATTGACAGAAAATCTTGTAACAATAGAAGTAATCTATCAATTTCTGATTTTAAAATAGGAATATATTTTTTACTATGTTCAACGTTATTTACATCAAACATATCAAGATATCCTTTACAAACAGCTATAGGATTTTTTATTTCATGTGTAATTTGAAATAAGGAATTAGTGATATCTTTTTGATGTTCTATTTCACAAAATTTTAAATGTAACTCTAAAATATCCTCTGCTGTTTTAAATAGATATATAACAAAATGGGATATTAAGTAAAACATAACAAAGATAACAATTATTTCCAAATTATTACAATCAATTTTTGAAATAAAGTTTGGTGACATAATAAATTTTATTACCAAAAAGCCTAGTTTTATCAAAACAAAAATATTAACAAAAGTTTCTATTTTTATCTTTTTTATTTTTATAAATAGATATAACAAATAATAAATAAAATATTCAATAATCAAAATTATCAAATTAAAATCAAGATAATAATGATAATAGTTAATAATAAGAATTGACAAAACGATAATCGAAAAATGTCTTTCTTTATAATAAGCAATAAGTAAAGGAACATTAAATAATAAAATAGGTAACTTTGTTGTTTGATCTATTCCAAATTTAACAATTAAATACATTGAACTAAATAATGCGAAATCCAAAAATATATTACTTTTTTCTTTATTCATTGTTTTTGAATATGCTTGATATAATAACCAAAGCGTTAGTGGAAAAACAATAAAAACTAAATAAAAGATAATTGTTTCAAATACATTCATATTATCACCCCTCGACATAATTATACAAATTTCAAATGTCGAATTTTGTCGAAAAAAATAGAACCATTAAATAAATGGTTCTATCTCATTAATTCATTAATTTGTTTTTTTAGTTGTTTAGCTTCATCACCTAAAATTATTTTCAATTGGTTATCAATTTCAACAATTCCTTGTGCTCCCATCCTTTGTATAGCTTCTTTATTAGCTAATGAGACATCGGCTAATGTTACTATAAATCTTGATTTATTAAATTCATATGTAATTATATTATCTTTTCCACCAAGATAAGTAACTAGTTTATTAATTTCAATTTTAAAATCTTTACGTTTTGATTTTGTAATTGCAAGTGCAATAATAATTAGTAAAACTGTTATAATTAAATATTGTAAGTATTGCATATCTATCACCTATTAATTATTATACTATAAAATCAAAAAAATTACAAAATATTTGTCAAAATATAATAGTTTAATTGTTTAAATAGTTAATTTGGTGTAATATATTTATAGGTGATGTTATGAAGAAAATATCTAAATACAAAGTTGATAAATCATTATTAATAACATTATTATTATTCGTTGCTATTAGTATTGTTACAATATATAGTGCTCAAAATATGCTTCATTCAGGATCTGATTTAGCGCTTAGACAAGGAATTTGGTACTTTATTGGTTTTATACTAGTATATTTGATAATGTTTATAGGAAATGATGTAATTATTAAAAATGCTTGGATTTTATATATAATTGGGAATATTACGCTTGTTTTACTTCTTATTTTTGCTGATCCTATAAGTAATGCTAAGTGTTGGTTTTCAATTCCTGGTATTGGTACTATTCAACCAAGTGAGTTCATGAAAATTATTTTAATTATTATTCTTGGTAAAGTTATTAAAGAGTTCAATGAAAATTTTGCTAATCCAACAGTAAAAGAGGAATTTTTCTTTTTAATAAAAGTAGGATTAATTGTAGCTGTACCAAGTATTTTAACTTTTCTTCAACCTGATACTGGTGTTGTTCTTATTTATTTACTTATAACTATTATTATGTTATTTATTGCTGGAATTAAATATAGATGGTTTATTATTTTATTTTTAGTTTTATTTTTATCCGTTGGTAGTGTTTTATTAATATATTTTGCAAGCAATAATTTATTTATTAAAATTTTTGGTTCTAGTTTTTTCTTAAGAGTTGATCGTCTTCTTGATTGGTCAAACAAATCTGGTTATCAATTAGAAAATGGTATAACAGCTATTGGATCTGGTGGTTTATTTGGTCATGGATTTAATAATACGCCTATTTATTTTCCTGAAGCTCAAACCGATTTTATTTTCGCTGTTTTCGCTAGTAATTTTGGATTAATCGGTTCTTTGTTACTTCTTCTTTTAATTGCTTTCTTTGATATTAAATTAATATTAACAGCTATGAAAAGTAATTCTAATATAAATAAATATATTATATCCGGTATTGTTGGAATGCTTATTTATCAGCAATTACAAAATATTGGTATGACCTTTGGATTAATGCCTATTACTGGTATTACGTTACCATTTATTAGTTATGGTGGTTCTAGTTTACTTAGTTATATGATTATGATTGGTATTATTTTTAATATTTCAAATCAAGCTTTAAGAAATATAAATTAAAAACTACAGCATTAAATACTGTAGTTTTCTTTATATAAATAATTATTTATGATAATTTAAATTTTGAAATTGTTATAACTGGGCGGATGCCGTGAAAAGCATCAGCCACACCGTTGCCGCGCAAGAAGCCATTTCTATCGACGCGCCAAGCCTCAGTTGAACTATCTTCAGATGGTGTACTTGTCCAATATCCATAATTACTTGAATCTGCTTTATTACATCCATAACTTGTGCAGTCATAGGTATAATCAAATAACCATGCATATTCACTTGTTCCTTGAGCTTTGGAACACCAATTTGTAGTATCAGGTTTATTTGTATCTAAACAAAACCATGATTGTCCTGATTGAGTTGCATTAAACGTTGGATGTCCTGTTATTTTGGCTATTTCATTAGCTGTTATTAATCTTGCTTTATTTTGCCAATCTTTTGTATCTTCTTTTAATTTTATTTTTACTTCTTTCATCTCACTATTACTTCCTGTTGAATTCCAAGCTATATTAGCTTTTGTATTATGATCTAAGATTACATTTACAGTTGCATTTCCTTCCCTATCATTAAACACATACCATTTCATACATCCACTCTTTGTTCCTGTTTTACTATTTGCTTCTATATAACCAGTACATTTTTTTCCTTTAACAGGATTAAAATATACAATTTCCCCATTCTTGTATTGTTTATATGTTATTCTATCACAATCATCAATTCCAACTATACAGGCATTCCCCGATGCATCTATACTAATTTCTTTAGTTAAAGATATTTCTTTTCCAGTTTTTTGATCTATTATTGGTTGTTCCAATTTTCCAGCTTCAACTAAATCATTTATAGTAATTGTTTGATAAATATTACCGGTTTCATTTGCATAAAGCTCTGCTGCGCTTAAAATTATCTTCTGACTGACTTTACTAATTTCTTCCTTTTTATCAGCTAATTGTCCCGTAATATTTGGCAAAATTATCAAAGATAAAATAGAAATAACAACAATAACAGCTAACATCTCCAATAAAGTAAATCCTTTTTTCATTTTAACACCTATCCTCTTTTATAATTATAACTTTTAATAAAAAAAAAAGCAACTAATTAGTTGTTTCTTCTTTTGTTATAACTTCTTTTCCTTTATATGTTCCACATTCTGAACATACTCTATGTGGTCTTATACTAGCTCCACATTTCGGACATTTGATTGTACTATTTTCGCTAATTTTGTAATGAGTACGTCTTTTTCTTCCTCTTGTTTTACTAACTTTTCTAAAAGGTACTGCGAAAATTTGAATATTTAATTTCATCATGATAACACCTCACTTTTCATTTTAACAAATCTTTCAATTTTTGAAGTTCTGGATTTAATTTCTTCTCCTCTTCTGTTATAAGTTTCCAACCATCACCTTCCATTTGAAGATTTTGGTTTTTATCGCCTACAACACGAATAGGAATTTCCATTAATATATTTTCCCATATTATTGGTAAAATATCAATAGTATTTTGATTTTTTTTCAAAGTTTCGTTAATTTCTTTTAATAATTCATCAATATTTCCTTCTATTTTTATTGAAAATTTATAATCAGTAGGTTCTAGTGTTAAACTAGAAGGTAAAACCATTATACCATCAACATTTACATCAAGATCATAATCATCAATACTATTACTAGTAATATATCCTTTAACACTAATATTATCTAAAGATATAATGTCTGTCTTTTTTAGCATCTCTTTATCAAAAGAATACAACATGTCAATTTCTACTTGACTATCGATTCCACTTTTTAATCTAGTAATATCTATATTCATATAATCACCTGTATAAGTATATCATAAACATATATATTTTTCAAATAAAATATGTTATTATATAGTTAGGTGATAGTATGAATAGTGTTGGTATAATTTGCGAATATAATCCCTTCCATAACGGGCATTTACACCATTTAAATGAAATAAAAAAAATGTTTCCTAAAGCAACTATTGTTTTAGTTATGAGTGGGAATTTTACTGAACGTGGTGATACTAGTATCATTAATAAATGGGATAAAACTGAAATTGCTCTTAAGATGGGAGTTGACCTTGTAATCGAATTACCATTCGTCTTTGCAACCCAAAGTGCGGATACTTTTGCGAAAGCTAGTATTCAAATCTTAAAAGAAATGAAAGTTAATTATCTTGTTTTTGGAAGTGAAACAAATAAGGTTGATAAATTAGAAGAACTAGCTGAAGTTCAATTAAATAATAAAAAATATAATAAGTTAGTCAAAGAATATCTTGACCAAGGGCTTAATTATCCAACCGCACTATCTAAATCTTTATATGAAATTACTGGTTTAAAAATGAATAAACCTAATGATATTTTAGGAATTACATATATTCGAGAAATTAAAAAACAAAAGGCAAATATTATCCCTATCACTATTAAACGTAACAATGATTACAATGGTTTTGATTTAGAAGACAATATTAGTAGTGCGACAAGTATTAGATATGCTTTAAAAAACAAATCAAATGTTGATAAATATGTCCCTGAGTTTGTCAGACCTTATTTAGAAAAAAATAATCACTTTATTGATGACTACTATAGTATTTTGAAATACAAAATTTTAACCGAAAAAGATTTTATAAATCATTATAAAACGGTTGATGAAGGTATTGAGAACAGAATCAATAAATATATTATCAAATGTAGAAATCTAGATGAACTTATCTTAAAAATTAAAACTAAAAGATATACTTATAATAAATTACATAGAATGTTTACACATATTTTATGCAATTTCACAAAAGAAGAAGCCGAAGAATTTAGTGATATTGAATATATAAGAGTTCTTGGTTTTTCCTCACAAGGAAGACTCTATTTAAAAGAAGCAAAGGACAATACTGAAATACCAGTTATTACTAACTATTCTAAAATTAATAGTAAAATTCTTGAAATTGAATTTAGAAGTACTTGCGTCTATGCCAGTATTTTAGATGAAGAAGAAAAAATAAAATTAATTGAAAGTGAATATAAAAACTATCCAATTATGATTGGATAGTTTTATTATTACATTTTTTCAATTTTCATAAAGTTTGTTACTTTAACACCAGTATTAGGGAATCCACCAGTAATAACAATTTTATCACCAGTTTCTAAATCCATAAATTTTTGAGCTTGTGCTTTTCCATCTGATACTAATTCATCAGTTGAATCATATTCTCCAACAACTGTTGAATAAACTCCATAGTTAAGTGCTAATGCCTTAGCTACTTTTTCATTTGGAACAGTAGCTAAAATCATTGCATTTGGTCTTAAGTTACTAATTGAAGCAGCTGTATGTCCTGACATAGTTGCGGCTACGATTACTTTTGAATCTAATTTATTACTTGCTGTAACAACACTTTGTGCAATAATAGAATTTACATCTTTAGCTTCATATCCGTATTTATTATCATATTTATAATAGCTTTCTACTTTTTTACAAATTTCAGCCATATTTTGGATTGTTTCAACTGGATATTTACCCATAGTTGTTTCATCACTAGTCATAATAGCATCGCATCCTGCTAAAACAGCATTTGCAACATCTGTGACTTCTGCATTTGTAGGTCTGATATTATTTTTCATACTTGACATCATTTGAGTTGCCATAATAACTCTTTTACCTTTAGCGCGACATTTATCTATCATCATTTGTTGATATAAAGGTAGATTTTCAACACCTGTTTCAATTCCTAAATCTCCACGTGCAATCATAACAATATCTGTTTCATCGATAATTTCATCTAAATTATCCATTGCATATTGTGTTTCAATTTTTGAAATAATTGGCATATTAGGTTTACCAAATTCAGCACATAAATTTCTAACTTCTCTAATATTATCTGCTGTATTAACAAAAGATATAGCTAAATAATCACCATCATGATCACAAGCATATTTAATATCTTCTTTATCTTGTTCACTAACATATGGAACATCTAATTTGACACCTGGAATACATACTCCACGTCTACTTTTAATTGAACCACTATTTTCAATACGACAAGTGATTCCATCTTCTTCTACACTGATAACAGTTAATTTATAAAAACCGTCATCAAGTAAAATAGACATTCCTTCTTTTATATCTTTTAAAATTCCTTTGTAATTAAAAGATATAGCTTCTTTAGTACCAAGAATATCTTCTTCAACAATACGAATTGTATTTCCTGCTACTAATTCAATATAATCGTTTTCAAAAGTACAAGTTCTAAGATCTGGTCCTTTTGTATCATATAAAACCGCAATGTTTGTTCCAAGTTCTTTATTTGCTCTTGCAACTAGATCTTCATCAATTTTTCTTTCTTCAAGTGTAGCATGTGAGAAATTAATACGTGCTACATTCATACCAGCATCAACAATTCCTTTAAAGCTTTCCCAATTTTGCGTTGATGGTCCAATACTACAAATTATCTTTGTTTTTTTCATTAATACTACCTCTTTCCTTTTTTAGAAAACCTAGTTTATTGTAACATATTAAGTTCATTTATGCAATATTTAATAATATTAAATCATATATTTTAACATGAATAATAATAGTACTAAAGAAGATGAAATCAAATTATTAGATATTCAAATTATTGCTACTGTAATATATATTTTAAGTTTATTTATATCTTACATTATAACTTATAATGACAAATATGAAATTTTAAATAATAAACCTTTTTTAGATAAAAAAATGTCTCAAAACATTTCTGTTTTTAATCGCGTTGTCGTCGTTGTTTTAACGCTTACTTTTTTATATATAAATTATAAAAACATTGAGATTGCTAAAATTAAAAATAAAAAGGATTTAACTCCTTTTAAATTACAAATTACAGCTTCTGAATTATCAACTGTTGCTGCTATTATTGTTTTATATACTGTTTTAACTAGTGGTGAGTATAGCGTTATTGCTGGTGCTGAAAATCCTTCTTTATAACTGCTCAACAAAATTTTTTACTATTAATTTCTTATTATTGAATTCTTCAAAAATATAAGTTATTACAAATGTTAAACTTCCAAGTGATGCAAGTATCATATCCATCATTGTATCATTTACGCCTGTCGTTAAAACATTTTGGGCATCTTTTCCAAATATATTATCACTAATGAATTCAAAAAATTCCCAAAAGCTTGCACACATTGTATTAAAAGCTATAATAAATAAACAAGTAAAAAATATTTTTTTAGAATCATATCTATCTAGTTTATAAAGTAGTTCTAAAGCAAAAAAGGCTACTACAATTCCTGATAGATAATGTGTGAAATTATCATACCAATATATTTTTCCATAAAGATTAATAACTGATCCTAAAAAATGAGCTATAAAAACAAATATAATATATATTATTTCACTTGCATCACTTATTTTAGTTTTAAAGGTTACATTAATTATTTTTGGTAAAAAGATAACTGGTATAACGGATAATCTAATAAGAATACGGTATAAATTTTGATCTAATATTGCATCTACTGTATAGCACAAGCTACAAAAGATAACAACAAAAATAATGATGTTTTTAAAGATATTAATTTTCTTCATATCCTATTTGCTCCATTTCTACCTGATTTATAGAAGTAAATCTTTTAGTTATTTTCTCAGTTGTTGTATGGATTTCTTTTACATCTCGTCCTACTGTTTCTATACTTCGAGACAATTTATCCCAACGATCTTTATATCGTTTAAATTCTTCTGAAAGAAGGTTTAATTCTCTATGAATAACTGAAGTATATTTATCTCTTTCCATGTTTTTTATTATCACTTGAATTGTTGTTAATGTACTAATAAGAGTTGTAGGGCTTGTTATCCATACACGTTTTTTATAAGCATACTCAATTATATCACTATGATATGCATTAATATAAGCAAATATTGCTTCTGCAGGTAAAAATAGAATTGCTTGATCTGTTGTTACATCTGGAATGATGTATTTAGTTGCTATAGCATCTATATGTTTTTTCATATCTATTTTAAATTGTTTTTCATATTTTTCTCTTAATTCCTTTGAATTATTTTTATCCACCATATTACGATAGTTTTCTAAAGGAAATTTTGAGTCAATTCCTATTAATCCAAGTGGTTCTGGTGCGAATAAGGCACAATCAACTATTGTTCCATTTTCTAAACTATATTGCATTTGATATATTTTTTTGTTGTTTTCTCCAAAAACACTAGCCATAATATTTTGCAAGTTAACTTCACCAAAGATCCCTCTTGTTTTTTTATCGGTTAAAATTCCTTGTAATGAAACGATATCGTTAGATAATGTATCTATCTTTTTTTGAGCTTCATCTATTTTAGATAGTCTTTCTAAAACTGATGTAAAGGTTTTATTTGTTTTTTCAAAGTTTTGATCTAGTCTTTCATTAACATGATCATTTATCATACGAAGTCTATTTTCTATTTTTTCATCTAAATTAAGAAAATCGTTATTGAATTCTTTAGCTAAATCTGCTTTAAATGTTCCAAGTTCTTTAACTACTGAAAGTTCTAGTTTTGACATTTTATCATATATATCATTATTATTATTTTTTCTAATAATTAAAATTACAACGCATATTAAGATTACTACCAATATGGTTAAAATTACATACTCCATAAATAATACCTCCTAGTTAATATTGAATTTTTTTGTAACTATCTTAGATAATATAAAGGCTATTAAAATTATTACTGCTATTTTAAGTAAAACACCTATATCGGTAATGCTTTCTACTAAAGTTGTTCCTATAAATCCCCAAAAATATACAATTGATATTTTTGATATTAAAAGTGCAAGCAAATATTTTTTATAGGAAATATTTGAAAGTCCTGCTCCAATATTAATAGAAAAAGCTGGTGTGAAAGGAAATGCTAGTATGATTACTAAACTACTGAAGGAAATTTTATCTATTTTTTTCATTAAATCAACTAGTTTTTCTTTTTTACTTATATATTTCCATGCTTTATTTTTTAATGTTCTAAAAATATAAAAACTAAGTGTACATCCTATAATTGTAGATATCCAAGAAAGTATAAATCCAATAATGTTTCCAAAAACAAGCATATTTATGGCTATAAATACAGCTAAAGGTAGCATTGGAATAATTGATTCTAGAATAATCAATGACATTCCTATTATTAAAGCTATAAATATATTACTGTTTTGAACAAAATCTTTAAGTACATCTATATTTGTCTCTATAAAATTTGCTATCATATTATCTCCATTCTTATACTATTATAATACATTTAATTTCAAAATAAAAGAAAGTTATTAACTTTCTTTTAAATTAGTCTTTTTGCATTATCCATTCTTCATATCCACCAATTATATCAACTACTTTATATCCATAATTACTTAATATTTGACAAGCTTTTTTACTTGTTAATCCTTTTTGACAATAAATAAAGTATTTTACATTGGGGTTTAAATATTTACTAGGATATGTTATTAGTTTTTCGAATGGAACGTTAATTGCATTTGGAATATGGTTATTATTATAGTTTTGAATATTTCTAATATCTATGATATTACTAGGATTTATTTTTAACATTTCTTTAACAGAAATACTTGATATCATTTTAACCACCCTAGTACATTATATGCAGTTAAAAAAAAATAAATAGAGGCATAAGTCTCTATTTATATAATTTAAAATTTATAATCATATGTTTTACACTTTTTCTCACTATTTATAAAGCAATTAAAACATGATGATATACTTTTTTGATTATTTCCTCCTACAACTTTAACTAATAATTGAACTGATGTCATAACAAAATATATTAATACTGCCACACCTATTCGTCTCATAAAGTTTTTAGGATTTGTATCCATTTGTTTTTCATCGCTAGCTACTACAGCTTTTAAAAAGTCCACCATTCCCATTACTACCAATATTATTGGTACAATTACTTTTACTAATTTATATATTACGTTTGTAAATTTTGGTAATCCTTTTGGTATTTTTTCTAAATTTCCGCATTTATAATATTTTGTACTTACATCATAGAAGTTTTTATATTTTGTATCTGTTGCTGATTTTACTTTTCCAGTTGTTACTTTATTATATTGTTGATCACTTTCAACATCACTTTTATTAAAAGAAATTTTGTACCTATTTTCATCATGAAAATAGGTTCCATAGACTTTCTTACATAATGATTCACAATTTTTTGAAACATCATTATATGCCTTTTTGAAATTATTTTTAAAGGTATTTTCATCCGGCATAACTTCTAATGTACCTGTATTACCTTGTGGTAAAGAAGCCGAAAAAGTAGAAAATGATTCGTTAAAATTAAAAGTTATTTCTTTTTTTTGATTAGTCAAAATACACTTACATTTTTTTGTAGTATCTGCACTAGATTTTTTATAAGTCGAATTTTTTTGATCTAATTTTAATTGTTCTTTTCCTTGCATTAAATTAATTGTTTGATTAGAGCTATCAACACTAGCTTTTAATTCATTAGATTGTGAACATATATAGTTACCGTTTGAACCTTTAAATAATGTTTTGAATTGCTTTTTTAATTCATCACTATGTGTTAGATTCCAAGTTGATTCATCTCCTGATTTAGCGTCACTTATAGTGTCTGACAAATAAGGGCTTCCATATTTTAATTCACCTGTACTCTGATCAAAAGAAACCGTTAAATATTTACTATAAATTTTATAATAACAATTTGCTATATCGCCTGCCTTTACGTTGTTTATTCCACAAAAAAGCATAAAAGTAATTACTAAACTCGTGATTATTTTTTTATTTTTCATCATATATCATCCTCTTTACTTACCCTAATAAAATTATATATTAAATGCAAGAAAAAAGCAATCTTATAAAATAACAAGATTACTTTTATTTATTATTTGTGGGATAGATTACCATGAGCCTCCACCTCCACCGCCAGAGCCTCCACCTGAGACTCCATTGTCTTTTATTTTTTCAAATTCATAATCATATGTTTGACATTTGTTTTCATTATTTATAAAGCAATTAAAACATGATGATATACTTTTTTGATTATTTCCTCCTACAACTTTAACTAATAATTGAACTGATGTCATAACAAAATATATTAATACTGCCACACCTATTCGTCTCATAAAGTTTTTAGGATTTGTATCCATTTGTTTTTCATCGCTAGCTACTACAGCTTTTAAAAAGTCTACCATTCCCATTACTACCAATATTATTGGCACAATTACTTTTACTAGTTTATATATTACATTTGTAAATTTAGGTAACCCTTTTGGTATTCTTTCTAATTTTCCACATTTATAATATTTTGTATCTGCATCATAGAAGTTTTCATATGTTGCAGCTACTAATAATTTATCTGTTACAACATTCACATATTTTAATGAATCATCTGAAGAAACGGGTGTTAAATTTACATATTTTGCCTTTACTGGGACAATATAACTAACTAATATTATAATTAAAAAATATATTTTTTTCATAAAATTACTCACCATCATAGAAAAAATCGTCAAAGAACTGATCATCTGTTATTTTATTTTTTGATTGTTCATCTTTTTTAATTTCTACTTTGTTGGTTTCTTCTTTTTTCTCTTGTTTTTTCTTCTCTTCTTCTTTCTTCTGTTGTTTTTCTTTTTCTAGTCTTTCTTCTTCCTCTAGTTCAGCTATTTTAGCATCGATTCTTTTTACTAAATCATCAACATTAAATCCATTATTACCATTTTTAGGTGTACTTGGCATTGCACCAAACATATTAGTTGGATTAAACATTGGATTTTGATTTTTCTTATTATCCATATCTAAATTTGAACCATTAAGCATTTCATTTATCTTTTTTTGTCTTTTTTCTTCAACAAACTTTTTTAAATCAAAAACTTGAATTTTTCCTCTATCACGTTCTGGATATTTTGCTTTTCCATAGTTTTTACCCCAATCAATTTTATGATCAAATTTTAATTGTGTTTTATATGGTCTCATTCTTGAACGAAGTATTATGGCTTGTTCTTCTTTCATATTTTGAAGATCAGTTACTGTTACAAGTGGTCTTGAATCAGTTTTGTCATCTTTTTTGGATTTAACTTCTCCACACATTTTACTTATTTCCTCTAAAGCAGCAAGTTCTGTACTAAGAAGATAAATTGTATTACCACAGTTACCACGGATTGTTTCAGCTTTTTCTTTTCCGTAAACATCATTAAGTTGTGAAAAGTTTTGTATAATGAATGATAATTTTATATTTCTTGAACGAGCAGCCGATACCATTGCATCTACATCACTAAGAGGCGGCATATTAGCAAATTCATCCATTAAGAAATTAGTTCTATATTTTAATTTTCCGCCTGTTTCTTGTGCGACTCTTACTAATGTTTCATAACATTGCTTTAGAAAAATAGTTACTAACGGATGATATGTTTTTTTCTCATCTTGAATAACTATAAATACGGCTGTTTTTTTTCTACCAATATCTTCAATATCAAAATCACTACAAGATAGCATTTCTGATAAATTTTTTCTTGATGAAAATAATTTTATTTTTTGTTTAAACACCGATAAAATACTTCCTTTTGTATCAGTTGGCGCCATTAAAGTACTTGAGGCATTTACATATGCTCCAGAAGTTTGATCTTTATCACTAAAATACTCTTTTATATATGTTGTTGCGCCTATTTTTTCCTCACCAACAGTACTCATCAAGTTAATACTATTAATATTAATTTCTTCTTCTTTAGCATCATCAAATAGTGCTAACGTAAGTCCTGTAAAATAATCGGCTGAAGTATTTTCCCAAAAGGGATCTTGTCCTTTTGATGATTCATCATAAAGAATGTTTTTGGCTAAATCTTCCAAAAGTTCTGTTGCTTTATCTATATTACCTTCTTTATAAAGTTTATAAGGTAAATAGAAAGGATTCCAACAATTACCTTTTTGTGGATCACGAAAGTTTAAAAGAATTATATTATATCCACGTTCTTCAAGTTCTTTTGCTGTTCCTTCATATAATTCACCTTTTGGATCGGTTACAATCATTGATTCACCAGCTTTAGCCATAACTCTTATAAATGGAAATGACAAAGCTTGTGATTTACCACTACCAGTTGAACCTATAATCATATTATGATATCCACTGTTATCAACCCATAGTTCTTTACCGGTATTTATTAATGGTATTCCTCCATATTCAGTTTTTTCATCAGTTGGATATAACATTTTTAATTGACTTTTAAATTCCTTATCTTTTGCCCATCTTGAATATCCCTTTTCATCTTTTGGTGATGATTTTATTCCTATTCCTTTTTCTCTTTCAAAAAAGGTAGAAGAAACACTACTAATTATAGCTATCATTAAAGCTATATAAATAATCATTGCTAAAGCGAAATAATCATGTGTAAAGATTGGAAAAGGATTAAGCCCTGAAAATGTTCCACTATCAATAAATGAAATAGCATTTAATACTCCTATTGAAACTATATAAAATAAAACAAGTGAAAATATACCAAAAATAGTCCAATCCTTTTTTTCTGCTCTAAATTTTAATTTCATACTCAAAACCTCCCTAACATTTTTTTGTTATTTTATACTTATTTTTAACTGATTCAATAAGCATATAACATAATTTTGATGAACCATATTTAGATTTAGCTATGATAAATTCTGATTTTTTATCATTATTTATATCAGCTATATTATTTATATAATAGCCATATCCTTTCAAAAGAGATTCCTCATTTGATTTTATGTCCTTTATTAATTCATTTATTTTACCATTATCATTTACAAAAATCAATGAATAACCTTTTCCTTCTTTTTCTTCATCAAACATATTACTAATATTATATATAATTTCATTTTTACTATCATTATCAATATCAAAAATATACTTTTTTACATTATTTAAATTTATATATTGATAATTTAAATTATTATTGTCAAATACCCTTTTTATAATGGTAGTATCATTTTCATCTAATGTTTGATTAATAAGATTTGCTACTTTATGTTTATTATTATCAGTAAATCCCATTAATTCACCATCATATTTATAACTGTTGTTATTATCATCAAACAAATACATTTTTGATTCATATAATCCTAAATTAAAATTTCCTTTATATGTTCCATTTTCATAAATATTAAATTTATTTTTACCAATTATTTCAACAACATTTGGCACATTTAAAATTTCAGAATTAGTATATTCCCAAATTTGATTATTTGCAAATAAAATATAATTTACTTTACCATTCTTTTTGTTTTTAGAATCTCCAAAAATTAGAAACATAATTATTAAATAAAAGACTAAGCCTATAAATACTATAATATATTTTTTTTTCATTTTATCACCTGTTTAATTTAATTTATAACGTCTTATAGCAATATCACGATTTTTAGTATATGGGTACTTATCAAATAATTTTGTTGCACTACTTCCTGGATCAAACATATATACATCATTATCAACCACTTTATTCAATGCAACCCAATGTGATATATCATCATTTGCTGATTTATGAACACCAATTATAACATATTCTTTATTATTAAGATATTCTTTTAATTTATTTGCCTTAGTTTCTACATTTCCACTTATATTTTCACGTTCTAAATACTTAAATTTAGGAGCTACAACTGCAGCTTTTTCCCATAATATTGCTCCCCCACTTGTAAATCCTCCATTTGAGTTTAACGTTTTAACAAACGTACCTGGATTTAAAGTTGGTATACTAATATTTGTTTTAGAACTAGCAATTTGAATTGATACAGATGTAGCAGCACATCCTATATCACATATATTTTTAGAGCTAGAACCAATTTCAATATTACTCCATGGTGCATTACATTGTTTCCATCCAGTAAAATCACCTGTAATTTCATTTGTTGAAGTTGTTGATTGACAGGAAGATTGAATAGAATTAACATGTGGATAAACTTTTTTTATTATTTCAAATTCATCCATTCCTTCTTTTGCATATTTATCAAACAAATCCTGTTGTGTTTGAGTATAATCAGTTGCTGAAACTTCACCTTTTGCATTTAATGCAACTCGGCCAGCTGTAGAAGCTATTGCTTCTCTTGTTTTATCATTTTGTGCCATTGGTCCCTTATATTGTTGTTTACCAGCTATTTTGCCAGAATAAACTGTATTGTTCGTTGCATTTGTTGCTCCATTTTTAACCGTACATCCTTTATCAGGATCACAATAAACTTGTGTTCTAGTACAGTTTCTCAATGATATTACCCAAGTTCCATCTGATTGTTTTTTTGGGCCAGTTTCACCAGCCGGATTTGTTCTAATTAACGAATAACTTCTTGCAGCTATTGCTTGAGCTTTAGCGCCTGCGCCAGCTCCTCCGCCTACTTCAGCATAAACAACACCTAAAATATATTTTTCAAAATCAACTAATTCTTCACCTTCAATTGGTTCTCCTTCTTTTCCATCTGGACATTGTAATAATCTAACTTTAATATTACTAACGTTTTTGCCACTTACGTTATAACTACAAACTCCACCTTCACTTGTATTTTCTGAAATTTCACTATCACTTGAGCCAGAACCTTCTTCAAGAGTATAATACGCAGCAAAGATAGAAAAACAGATAAGAAGAATAAAAAGAATTGGAGCAACTGTTATAAATAAAGAATATTTGAGCATTTTTCCTACTGGTTTTGCTACTGCATTAGCAATAGCATCAGCAGCAGGGCCTGAAACAGCACCTCCTGTAGCAGCTGTTAGTGCTTTACCACCAAAATTTCTAACTGCTTCTTCCCCAACTTTATCTACTTTTTGTCCAATAGTCTTTTTTTCTTGTTCTTGTGTATTTTCTTGTTTATTTTCTAATTCTCTTTTTTTACTCAAAGCCTGATTTAATCTTTGAATATCTTCGTTTCTTTTATTTAAAATATTAGCATTTTGTGGATTTGGTAAAGATTTTTTTAAATTAGGTAATGGGGCTACTTTTTGATTATTTGGTATTTTATTATTAGTAGTGCTATTACTTACACCTTTAATATTATTTATATTTTTTCCATCCATAATAGCACCACCAAACTATTTTAAATTATAATCCTCCACCACTACCAAACGAATCTAATTCTTGTTCAGTGGCAATAACATTGATACGCATTCTTTTATTTCCACAAACAAATAATGCTTCTCCTTGTCCATATCTTTTTATACTTTCTTTTTCATTATCATTTAAATCTATTAACTTAGATAAATCTTCTGTTGCTTGTTTCTTTAATCCCATAACTAAGTAATAGGAAGCATTATCAAAAATTGCTTTTCCTTGTGTTATTACTCCAGGATCACAGAAATCACTTGGTTGTTGTGTAATAATCATTGTTCCAGTATTATATTTTCTGGCACGTCTTTGAATTTGAGCTAAGAAATCCGCGCCTAATGTATTATTTCCAGAAAGTAATACATGGGCTTCATCAACAGTTAATACTGTATTAACTCTCTTATCTAGTGTTAATCCCCAAGCATATTTTAATATGTTGAAGAACAATGCATTTCTAATATTTGAGTCTGCATTCATTAATTCTCTTATATTGAAAACAATGAAACTACTTTTAGGCGAAATTGTTGTATGCCCATCAAAATAATATTTCAATTCCTTAACAATTGGTCTAACTTTAAGTTCAAGTCTTTCTAAAACATCTTTTTCTTGACTTTGTTCTACCATCGAATTTAATCTTCCTTTAATTGTTGCATATACATCTTTAAAGGTTGGATAATCATTTGAATTAAATTTAGTAAAATCAGTATCAAAATCCATTCCAAATCGACGATATGTTTCTTGGATTACTTCACTAAACATATTTAAAACGTCTTCAGTAATTGATGGATCATAATATTTCATGAATGCTTTAACTGTTTGAAGGGTTCTTGTTAATACAGTATAACCAAGTCCACCTTTCATTTCTTCTTCGTCTGCATCAATTACAACTTCAAGTGGATTTATCATACCATATTCTCCACCTTTTCCTAAATCAATAAAATCTCCATTATATCTTCTTGTCATTTCTTCTAGTTCGCCTTCTGGATCGATTATAACTAGTTGACAATTATTTCTTATATGGGTTCTAAGAAGAACTTTTGCTGCTGTTGATTTACCTGAACCAGATGTACCTAAAATAATCATATTGGCATTATTTCTATTATGTTCTTTTCTTATTTGATATAAAAATTGATTAAATAAAATAACACCACCTGAGAAATCAACACCTAATAATGTAGATAATCCTGGATCTTTTATACTATCAAAGATAAAGGGATACATTGCTGCAATCGTTGGAGATGGCATTGGTGTTCCTATTCTTTGTTCTATATCTTGACTTGGGAAAATTGGCAAAATTGATTTTAAAACTTTTTCTTGTTCAAATCGAAGTGGGAAAGCTCTAAGTTCCATTGCTTCTAGATAATTTCTAACTTGGAATTTTTTAGTTAGTAATTCTTCTTGACTATTTGCTGTTATCATAACATGCATTTGAAAATCATATATTTTAGATTGACTAGCTGCTAGCATTGTAATGAATTGTTCTAATGATTCATAATCTTGTCTAATTCTTTCTTGGATTGTATGATCTTTTTCTTCTTGATATCTAGTTTTTAAGTCAGCTATTTCTTTATTTAACATTTTTTGTATAACACTAAATGGCATTGGTATATGTTTAATAACAACTTTTATTCCTGACATACTTGTAAGTGATGATAAAAATCCTGGATTAATATATCTTGGATATGATATAACGGTTAATATTGTTGCATATTTATCACTTATTATAAATTCATTTGCTTTAAATTCTAACCCCTTTGGAGCTACTTGACTTTTAATATCCATTATGCCATCACCGTCCCAAATGTTGTAGTTTGTCCACCATTTAGGAAGTTATCCAAAATGATTCTTAAATCATCATTAGTTACTTGATGACTATTAAGTCCTGCATTCGCGAATGAATTTATTAATTGTCGTATTCTTTTCATTATAATATCATTATTTTTTTCCTTAAATAGTAAGAAATATTCTGTATCAACAACGTTATTATTCATGAACATATTTGCTTTATTAATGTCTTCCATAATTAGTTTTCTTTTTACTTGATCATGGGTTGAGTTAAATAAAAGTTCTAGTTGTGACAAATAAACATTTATATCAACTGGTCTATCAGCCGCTACAATCCAAAATTCATAGTCAATCATATTGTAAACATTTTTTAAATTATCAATTATTGCATTTTGTGTACCATAGTCTAGAATAAAAATGTTTCTTGGAACAATTTTAATTCCTGTAACACGTTCATTATTATCTAAAATGATCATTCCATTTGTTATACTTTTTATTGGTACAAAATTATCATTTGTATATTTACTTCTGTTTTTGTTTTTCGATTTCACTTGTAACACACCAACCTTTCCATACGAATTTTTGTCTTTGTGTTAAAAATTCGATTGCTTCTTTTATTACTGTTAAAACATTATGATAATATGGTACTGGAAAAACTAATAATCCAGCTATACATCCCGGTAAAATAGAAAGAATTGCTATTCTAAAATCCGAAATGTTCAAAAGCATCATAAGTATTAATGATATACCAACTCCAGTTATAAATAAAATCAAATCAAAGGGATAAAAAATCCCTAAAATTTTCAATGATTTTTTTGAATTGGCCGGTATTAAATAATTACCATTCATTTCATATCACCCCTTTTATTTTGAAGAATCGTTTAATTGATTGTTTTCAATTTTTCCGATTTGCGATTTAAGATCTTTTTGAATAGCAGAAGATTCAGCTATAGCGGAACTTAAATTTTGAACCTCAGTAAATTCATTTTGTGAAATAAATTTGTCTGTATTCTTATAATCTTTTTCCAATCTTTTTCCTAATTCTTTGTCAACAGCTAATTTTCTTTCTGCTTCATTTCTAAATACGCCTTGTAAATTCTTACTAATTTCTTTCTCCATGTCTTTTATTTTTTGGCCATCGCCTGTTATCTTAGCCATATATTCTTGATAACTGCTATACTCCATTTTACCAACAAATTTACCGTTTTCGTCTTTAGTTACCTTATATTTTCCTGCTTCTACATATCCTGGTGTTCTTGCAGGATTTTTTGCTGTATAGTTACCAAAAGCTGTATTATATTGATTTTCTCTACCTTGTTCTTGATCTAATTGTTCTTGTAATTCTTTTATTTTTCCTTTTATAATACCAGTTCCACCCATAGCTTGTTGTTCACCAATCAAATCAGTAAATTTATCTGATATTTGATTTTGAACAGCCTTAAATGGTCCTTTTATTTCTCCTTGTGCTGCTAACATATCTTCATAATTTCTATGTTTACTACTTTGTTGAATAGATTTACCTGTTTCCGACATAACATTATACTTTCCGCTTTTTCCTGCTGCAAATCCATTCTTAGCTCCATAGAAAGCTCCTGTTCCTAAACCTCTTCCGGCACTTTTAAATGAATCTTTCCAATTCTTTCCATGTCTTATAGAATGGATAGCATTAGCTCCTGCACCTCCTAAAGCAGATGCTGTCATTGCTCCTGCTCCCATTATTCCACCTGTTAGAAATTTTCCACCGATTGAATCTTCGTTAATTCTTTTAAGTGGATTCAACTTGAATGATCCAGATCCTTTCATTCCTGGAATTAATTGTTCTAATAATTTTGGTAATTCTTTACAGAACATTAATACACCTAAAAGCATAAATAATTGGATCCAGAAATTTGAAGATAGATATTTATGATTACCAATTCTATATAATTGACCTAATTGTTTTATTAAGTAAACTCCAAAGAATAAAGCTAATAGTCGTATAAATAAGCTTGCCCACGTTTTAAATACCTCAGTATACCAACGTTTAAACATTCCATCCTTACCTGATTTTGGATCAACATATGAAATTATAGGAATTGGTGAAATCAATTGTAAAAAAGTAAGTTTTACTGATCTAATAGCAACATCAAAAGCCATTGAGACCAAAATAAATATTACAAATATTCCAACTATAGTTGATATAAAATAATTATAGTCTATATAATATGTTGATGGTCCAAGTCCTAGTTTTGAAATAACCCAATCTCCGATAGATCGTCCAATATAATTACCCGGTTGTATAATATCTATTATATCCGAAATTCCTTCTAAAAACTTTTCAAGGTCACCACTTGGGAGCTTCTCAATAGGTCCATTATAAATACCAGACTGTAACAAATACGAAACACCAATTCTATTTTCACCAAAGCCACAATAAGCTGGCAAAAATTTTTCATTATAATAGCTTGAATCTTCTGGTTCTACACTTCCATCACCTAATTGATAAAAATTTCGAAAAACCATCAATGCAATATAATTGCCATTGTCTTTTGCTGAGGTAGCATATTTTTCATCTTTTTGTTTATCCTCAAAATCACTTTCTATTTCTTGACAAGCTGGTGCAACATAAACTTCGTTGTCAATTGTATTAGCATCACTATTTGTACCTAGCAAAAGTTTTGGAATAATATTTTCAGATAAAATTGCTGATTGTGCTTCATATAAAAGTGTAAAACAAGTTGGAACTATTAAAATCAATACAAGTGTTATTAACACATTCTTGATTATTCCTCCCATTCCTGTTGAACTATCACTTATTTTATCTGGCGAAACTATATAACTAATAATAGAAAAGGAAACTTTAAATAGCATAAAAATACCCAATAAAGCATATATACGGGAAGCAAATTCATTCATATCAGTCATTGATAAAATGCTTGTATTAGCTAAATCTTCTATCAAATTATAGACTACTGCAATAAAACCATAAACAGCACTATCTATCGTTGCAAAAAATCCTCTAATTAACTGACTAAACATTGTTATATCTACATCTAATATGAACATACCTTATCACCTAGCTAATAAAAATCTTTGCTGATTTTTATTCCTTTCTATTTTCTATACACCATCTAGTATAAATACATAAATATTATATCATTATTGCAAAAAGATGTAAATCAAGATATAGTGTTTTTTTACCAAAGTAATTTATTTTAAACACTATTTGTCATTTTATAACTAAAAGAAAGCAATTTTTTAAATTGCCTTCTCTACTAATGCTCTAAAATTCTAAAACGCAATAAATTTCTCCTCTTTCAATTCCATATTGACTAGCTACTCCGCTTATGTCAATAATGAAAAATAATACATATGGAAGAAGTTCCAATGCTACTAACGCCAAAAGTCTTTTAATAAATTTTTTGCCTGATTCTTTATATTCTTTTTCTTCTCCAGATAACAAGATTTTTAAAAAGTCTGTAATACCTAAAGCAACAACTAAAAGAGGCGCTGCTATTTGTATTAAATGAATAGCCCATTTTAATAATCCACTCGTTTTTGGACCAAATACATTACATCCTTTAAGGGAACCACTATTTTTACTTGTAGTATCAGCTGTTTTGACTGTATTTTTTTGATTACTACATTTTATCCCATTCCAGTAACATTGTTTTTTATTTTTATCAGTATTTTTACTGCATGTATCACTATCGGTTAAATTTGTACAAGTTTTAACACGGCATACGCTATCTACCCATTTACATGATACATTATTATTACAACTTGTTTTCTTTTTATAATTCATACATGTTTTAGCACTACTATTTGAAGTGTTATATGGTGTTGCACCTACATTAGATATTCCTATACAAAATGTAACTAGTATTAATAAACATGTAATTATTTTTTTATTTTTCATGATATCACCCTTAATAATTAATTATATATGGATTCTTAACTGTTCCACGTCCTGAGCTAAATGTTGTATTTTTAGAAATATTTACAACAATTCTTACTCTCTTTTCATTAGAAGTCGTAGTACTATCTATTGCATTAGATAAAATATATGTACGATAAGTTTTTTCTGGAGAAGATGTCATTAACCAATAATCAAAATCTTCAAAGACCAAGTAATTATAGTTGGCGCAAGTTCTATCTTCAATTTTCTGACAGGAAGAATCCAAAGAAGATCTTAAGAATTCATTTGCTTGCAACAATCTAAAAGGATACTTATTAACGGTTTTAGTTGCACACTCTACACTTCCATCATTATTTGCTTCTTCCAAACTTCTAGTTCCTATACATAAATTGTCAGAAATAATTAGTTTTTTTTGTTCACCATCTAAAACGCTTGTCCCTTTGTACAATTTCAACATAGAATCTCTCAAGCGACTTTTTTCATAATTATTAAATCCATCATTACCTTCAGATTCATTGTTATAACGATCATCATAAACATAATATTTATTTTTATCAGGATTGTTTTGAACAATTGTCATTGTTCCATCATCTTTTATACTTAAAACACGCCACAAATCTTTTCCTATTTTAACATAGTTATTAACATATTCACCACGATAATAGTATTCACCAACGCCTGTATACAAACCGTTTCCTGAGTCAACTATTTTTTTTGTCAATTCTTGTGATAACATCTTTGTTTTATATTCTTTTCCACAATCTAAAACTGGTATATATAAATAATTTTTATATGTTTTAGTAACAATTACTTTTCCATCACAAGTCACTTCATCGTTTCTAACATATTTTTCTAATGGTTTCATCATTTCATTATCTATCAAAGTTTGAGCTTTAATTGAAACCTCTGCTCCCTCTGCTTTAGGAAGTTTTTCTTCATATTTTTCATAATAAGAAATAGCAGCATTTTTCATTTTATTTTCTATTTCCGTGTAAGATTTTTTAAGCCCTCTAATTATACCAACAACAATAAAAAAGATTATTAATAAAGCAATAAAGCCACCACATATTATTAATGGTTTTTTATAGTCATTTACCATTTCTTTTAGCGTATTTTTTATATCCATATTTTATTCCCCACATTCTAAAAAAAATTATAACAAAAAAACCAAAATTAATCAATAACTTTGGTTTTTTATAGTTTAAAAAATATGGTAAAAAGATGTTTTTTCTTTATTGTAATAAAATAAATTTGTTATAATACTAATCAATAAAAAAGTCCCAATATATGGGACAAACAACAAAATTCTTATTTTTACTTAATTACAACTATTATTGATAAAACAATCTATGCATCCTGAAATAGTGTTTTTAGTATTTCCGTTAGCATTAGTATCTGGTGCTAAAGCTGAAAATACAAATCTAACTATAGCTACAATAAATAAAACTAATACAGCATAAATAACTCTTTTAATTAAAGTTTTTTGAGCCTCTTTCATTTGTTTCTCATCGTTACTTGTAACAGCCTTTCCTAGATCCATCATTCCTAAAACGATTAAGATTACAGGAATAACCCATTGAATTATAGTAACAACAGTACTAGTAAGTTTTGGAATAGTACCAATATCTCCTGTCCACGATGACACGCCACCAAGCTTACAAGCTAAAATTTCTAACATATTTTTACCCTCCTTAAGTCTGTGTATATACACATCTACAAATTTATAATACATTATTTATAAGACTTTGTCAACGAAATTTGCTTCAATAAACACTAACTTGTCATTTTATAAAAAAAAGAAAAAAGATTAAAAACCAAATAATCCAAGTATTTTGTTTTTCTTTTCTTCTTCCTCTGTATCGCTTTGTTTTGCAAAGCCTAACATAACTAAAAACTTATTTAACGCATGAATACTTTTTTCTCTTTCATCTAATGGAGGCATGTTATAAAAAATCTTCAAACCTGATTCATATTCAAAATCTAATACATCCTTTTGATTTAATAAGCTTTGATTTAAAATAACTTTTTTATTTCTTAAAGCCTTCAAAGAATTACCAGCACGATCAATAAACATAAGTTTATTTAATTTTATCATAGATGGTTCTATTAAATATAACATATCAGTACACAATCCTTCTGCTTGAGAACTGTCATTAACATCAATCACGATAACATCTTTATCACTATGTTTTGCAACTGTATTTCCAATTTCAGTTGCACTGGTTGAGATTAAGGTTTTATCATTAAAGTATTTAAAATCTGATTTATTTACTTCTATTGCTACAACAGAATAGTGTTGTTTCAATTGATTTTTAAGCATATATGCTAAAGTTGTTGCTCCTGATTGTTTTGTTACATTTTTTATTCCAATTATACGTGTTGTATGAACTGTACTATTATAATTTTCAACAATAACGTTATTAGGAGTTTCTTGAGGTTGAGGTTGTGTTCCTACAACATCAAGTTGTTGAATATGTGCGACATCTCTATATGAGTTTGGATTATTATATAGATACATTACACCTTCTATATTTTTAGTAAAGTTATATATTCCCATTGAAATTAATTTAGATAAATATAAATTACTATTACTTTCATCTGTATCATCTAAAAATAATATAACTTTGTCCATATCTAACGAAATGGATAATTTTTGTAATGTTTGGATATTTTTATAATCTTTTATTGCTGTAATATCTAAAATCATTCTTTGAAAAAAGAAATTTTTAAATTGATTTATAATATCATCAACATCATATTGTCCTTCTAATTTTTTTATAACGTCTATATCTAGTTCATTTAACAATGATGTATATTTATTAGAAATAATTACATTCATTAATTACCCATCTCCTTAATATTCTCCCATAACTTTTGTTTCACCATATACTGGAAACTGCATATGCACACCTATTACAGGTATTTCATAATACATAAAAGCAGCAGCTTTATAATATGAACCTTTACTAGTACCAAATTTATAAACACAATAATTAAATGTATTTGTCGTAGTAGTTAAAAGTTCAGCACCTTCAGCACCTTGTATTGTTTTACAATTTGGTCTTGAATTTGTTACACGATACCCTGCTTCCTTTAAAATGTCATCAATTTGTCCTTTTGATTCACAAGTAGCATCTTCAGAATAGCATTCGTTTTCTTCAATAATATCAACAATCCTGTTTTTGATTTTAAATGCTTTTGTATAACTCATTCCAGCCACAAAAAAGAAGATGAAAAGAATAACAAAAATAATAACAAAATTAACAACATAGGCTGTTCCAAATGCTTCTTTCATTAACTTCCACCACCTTCTTAATTTGAAAAAACATATATTTTTTCAGTTTGTGACTTAATTGGTATTTCGAAATGTTGACCTAAAATTGGCCCAAATTCAATAAATGTAGTAATTTTATATCTTATATAACTACCAGTACTAGCATTGCCTATTTGTTCAACACAGGCATGAAATCCAGGTATATTTTTACTATTTTCTCCACAACTAAAATCACCAGTTCTATAACCTATAGTACTAAGTTTTTTTGTAATTTCTGTTTCTGAAAACTCATTATAGCCTTCAAACTTTTCAATTGAATTAGATATTGCACTGTTAACTTTAAAGGCTTTCATGTAACTTAATGTTGCAATAAGAAAACCAAATGTTATTACAATAAATATTATCACATAATTAATTATTTGCGTTGCTCCTATTGCTTGCTTCATAAATTACACTCCTCTATTATCCTTTTCCTGATCCGGTTTTGTTAGCAGTATTCTTACATACTTTACTTGCTCCTACACAATCGCCATCTTCCCAAGTACCACCATTATTCATACAACAAGCTTTTTCGTTTGTACTATTCATCATGCTGTTAATAATCGGTGTTGCAATAGCAACAATAATAGCAATCAAAATAATAGTTACAATTGTCATATTTGCTTCTCCAGTTGCTTCCTTCATTAACTCTCACCACCTTACTTATACTTATATTTTTATTATAACCATTTTTTTATTTTTTTTCAAGTATATTATAAATTCATCATTTGCATCATTGATGCTAAAAGAAGTAATAGAATTCCACCACCAGTTGTCATTAACATACTCATGGTTTTCTTTTCCATTCTATCCAAACGCTCTTGATATTTTTGCTCACGAGCTTTATTTTGTAATGTTGAAACGTTTTTAGCAAACATAATAAGTTGTTCTTGTTTATTTTCTTGTGATCCTAAACCTAAACGATATAATAATCTCATCATACGCATAGAATCTCTAACTGGATATTCTCTTGCAAAATCCATATATGGTTCTACTGAAGAATCACCAGCTTCAATTTTTTCACATAATCTTTTCAAACCAGGTTTAAATACATCTGGTGCTGTATCTACTGATTTTCTAAGTGCTACTGGAACTGTATAATGTTGAATTAAAATTTCTAAACCTTTTAAATAATAAGGTAACATTTGATTTATTTTTTCAAGATTAGCTTTATAATAATTATTTAATTTTATATATGGCATTTTAAATACTAAAAAGCCTAATATAAATGATATTAAAACATTTATAAAACTAAAATTTGATAATAAGAATACAAACACTAAACAAACAATTGTAAGTATTCCTTGAGTTACACGCTTATTGAATAGATAATTTACATCTAAATCTTCATCCCCACCATATCTGATAGATAAAAGAAATTTATAATCATCTTCCATTAAGAAAGAAAAATATGGTTGAATATCTGAAATAAATTTTTTTGAATCAATTCGTTTTGTATACTCTAGAACGAATAATACGATAACTGCTATTAATAAAAATTCCATTATTCAGCCCCCACATTCTCATTATAGTATTTCTCACCACTAAGCAAGAATAAAGTGTTGATGATAATAACTGCGTGTAATAAAATTTGAATGTACCAAATATCAAGCATTGAAATATAGGATTCGACTCCTAATAACATTTGTACTAACATAACCATTAAATATAAAACTATACCAAATTGTAAAAATTTCTTATGAAATTTTGCTCTATCCATTCTATCACGATATACATTTTCAACAAGCATATCAATGTCAAGAGACATGTTTTCCAATGCATCACCTGCATTTTTAGAACCTTCGTTTGTTATTTGTAAAAATAATTGATGCATATTTCTTACAATAAAATAATCATATCTGTCATTCATATATTTAATTGAATCCTCAATCGTACCATTTTCATAAGCTAAATCTATCATCGTTTTGACATCACTTTTTACTGGGTCTTCCAAAACATCAGATTCATACACACCTTCTAATGCTTTAACAAATGATTGAGTTGTTGCAAATTCCATTATTGTATTTGTAGTATATACTTGAATTTGTTCAAATATAAATTCGCTATATATTCTTTTACATCTTAAATAAGTCAAATATGGAATTGTTGCTATTGCAATTAAGACATATATAATTGATACAATTAAGTTATAAAAATACAAATATGTGATAATTGCTGTTGCAATAGAAAAGACAGCTATTTGGATTGTATATTGTCTTTTTGTATACTCTTGTCCTAAATCTTTTACTTTTTGTCTTACTTCTTTAAAAGAATATGGTGCATATTTATCATATAAATTTCCTGCTGTTTTTGAAACATATAAATATATATTTTGTCCTGCACTATTTCTATAAGCAATGACAAAAACGATTACAAATGCAGCAAGGAGAAAAATAATAAATTCCATTTTATACCTCCTTTATTCAAACATGCTTTCAAGATTTTCAATTTTATTTTGATTTATACTTGAAGCATTTATATTTGGTTGATTAGTAACTACTTGATTTTGAGATTGAACAACACTAGGTTGTGCTTTAATAACACTGGTTGGTGTTATCCTTGGTTGAGCTTGTCTAACTTGATTAGTTGGAACAACTCTAACATTTTGACTAGCAACTCTTTGATTGTTTGATTTAGCCTGATTTACATTAGGCATTTGATTATTATTTATAATACCTGGTCTAGCTTGATTTGTAGTAGGATTTTGATTTACCATTTGTTGTTGCATTTTTTCTTTATCTTCCTCAGCAAATACACTAAAATCCCTACTAACAACTGTTTCAGAATCTTGTATTTCATTTTGATTTAAAGTAACACCTTGCGCATCTAGATAATCAATAAGATATTTTGTTGGGTGTTTTCTTGTTACTTTTCCAGAAGTTGATTTACGATAAATCGTATTATATTTTGCTTCATTATCTTCTGTTACATAAAACTCTGTTACTTCTGCTATTTCACGTACAAAGTGTTTAGTTGCTTTATCTTGAAATCCACGAATGTATACACCTAATTGAATATATCTATAAATTGATTTCAAGAATTGATTTATGTCTTGATTAGTTTCAAGCAAACTATACATACGGTTAGGTATTGATGAAGCTTTATCAGCATGAATTGTTGATAAAATATAATGACCAGAAGAAATTGAGTTTCTAACAGCCATTACAGCTTCAGCACTACGTACCTCCGATAGTAAAATCCATTTAGGATTCTGTCTCATACAAGTAACTAAAACATCGGAATATGAAGCTATATTATTTGTTTTCATTGCAACAATATCTCTATGTGGGAAAATTCTATCAAGATGAAGTTCTAATGTATCTTCAATCGTAATTATTTTTTCATCTTCTTTTGTATGTGCAGCCAAGTATTTAACAAATTCTGTTTTACCTGACCCAGTTTCTCCTGAGACAATTATATTACAATGACCATGAACACATTTTATTAAAAAATCATGTATATCTAAATCAATATATTTTTCTCTTAATAATTTATCTTTTTCAAGACGAATTTTAGCTGGTGTCTTACGGATAACCACTGCAATTCCATTTTTAGCTATAGAATCATGAACGAAGTTAAGACGTAGTTCAGCTCCTTCTGCATCTAGAAAAGGATGTGCCATATTAAAACTCTTACCCATAACATTAGAGCATTGAAAAGCTAACTTTTCAATAAATGCATTATTAATATTTGGATTTTCAACTCTGAATAATCCTTTTGATAAAGTTTTTATCCAGAGTTGTCCATTATTACTATAAGAAATATCTGTAACGTCATCGTTTTCAAGATATTCTTTTAGTGCTCCAAAATCGATTTGTGAAAATAAATTATCATTCACTATAATTAACTCGATTTCTTAGTAGTTTTTGTTGTTTTAGTTGTTTTATCTGTTGTTGTTTTATCTGTTGCTTTTTTTGTTTCTTCTTTTGTTGCATCTTCGATTTCATCATTTGGAACAGTATTAGCATTTATAAAGTCTTTTAATGTTTGAGATGTAACCATTGTTTCTCCTTCTTTTGCCTTTACTTCTACTCCATGTGGTACTGGGAATAATACTACTGAGTAATTTCCCATATAACTTGCTTTTCTAAGTAAAATATTAATTTCAGACTTAACACCAAATATTAAATATGCTGGTTGTCTATCTTCTTCTGTATTTTCGAAAACATGTTTACCTGAAGAATCTTTAACAGCTAAAACTTTAACGTTTTCAATTAATTTTCCAACCATTAATTTTCCTTCTTCATTATTAGCTTTCATGTAAATATCAATATAATTTTCTGGGAATATTGAATTTCCATATGTAGAGTCCATATCTACTGGGAAGTTATAAGGAATTTCTCCTTTTTTCAAATTTACAAAAGCTGAATCTGGAAGTTTTGCTTCATCAATTACTGTATCTTTGTAAAAGAAACTTCCTTTTGGAATTACAGTATTATAGTTACTGTATTTTCCTATAATTGCACTTGATGATTGAATTATATCACCTTTTTGTAATACTACTGGTGCAATATCTACATATTCAATCATATCTTTTGTTATTTCTGTTCTTGGTTGAATTGTCTTAGTAGAAATAGGAATATCCTTAACAGGACTTACCATTTTATTTATTTGGTAACGATACCCAAAAAATAAAATTAATATTACAGCTAAAACTCCTAAAATTGTAACTGTATTTTTGTTTTTAAAAAATCTTTTTAGCGAAATCATAAAATTATTCATTATTTTCTCTTCCTTTCTAATTAATAAGTTGTTTCTAATATCGCATCTAATTTATTCTCAATATCAAAATCTATAACTTGACTCTTACTAAAACTAACAGCAGTTACATTAGATCTTAATTTTGTTGAGACTTTTAAACTAACTTTAGGCGGTGTTTCATTAACATCATATATATCAATAACATATGTATTACCTAAAGTTACACTTTCAGAAAATCTTCTAACGAAGCTTTCTACAAATTTTTCTCTACTTATAGATACAGTTCCATAAGCTTTATATGCTCTTACATCAACTGCATCATACATAGCAGCTTCTGTAACTTCTTTTAAAAGCATATAGTTTTGTTCATCAGTATTTGTATAAGTTTGAAAGAAGTTAATAAATGCAATGCATATAACACCTAATATAAGAATTAAAATTAACCAATATGTTTCTTTCATTTTTATTAACTCCTTTCATTAATTACAATTAGTATAAAAATTTTCTCGACCAAGCTTAGAACATCTTCCATTAACGCTAATATTTTCCCTTAAAAATTTACTAATGCAAGCTGTTCCATTTTCATTGCATTCTAAATTATTAAAATTTCCATAATCATATTTTATTTTTTTGTTATCACTTCTAACATTTTTCAACGTTGAATAATCCAAAACAATTTCATACATTGGTTCATTATTATAAACATCTTGTCTATTTGTGATAATTTTTTCAATTAAACTATCAGAATTCCAATTTGATCCAGGAGTTCGTCCGTTTCCATTTTTACCTGGAAAAGATGTTTTTTTATCTCCTAATGATATAGTTCTATAAACAAACGTTTTTGAATTTTTATCTCCATTATAGCAAGAATCATTACAATAAGGATTTTCTTTTTCAATTGATTTTAGTATTGTATTCATTTGTGTTATATTGCTAAAATCAATACTTTTTTCTTTGGCTTTCAAATAGACAAAATAACTAACGTCAGTTTTTATACCTTGCACATCTGTACATTCATAGGTTTTACCAGCATTTTTTTGACATTGCTTTAATGGTACTCCAGCCATCAAACAATCATCTAAAACAGCACTACCATCTTCATTTATTATCTGTTCATATCCGCCATCAAATTTTTCTAATGTTTTATTATTACAAAACATATCAATTGCCTCTGTACTGTTTACTCCGTCTAACGCTTTTTTCTTCAAAGAATCATCAGTTATTAAACTATTCGCCAACCAATAATATGCATTTGTTCCAGCATGATATGTATTAGCAGGACATTCAGCAACTATATTAGGTGAATATTCTATTGTTTTATCATCATTTTCTGTACAAACCAGATTGTCATGGCCTACTATTGAAATCTTAGCTGTATTTTCTGTTTGACCATTATCTTTTAGTTTTTGTTTTATTTTACAAACACTATTATCATTAATATTATCATCAGCAACGTTTCCATATTCCTTCTTATTGTCAATTGAATCTTTTTGTGTTAAATCTAAGCCATATTTGGAGGTTGATTTTAGCGAATAAATATCTGAGCTTGTATAATATGTGTAACCTTGATTGATTATACCATTAACTAGTCGTTCCACATTTTTTATATGTTCTCCAAAATCGCTGGAACCATCCCACAAATTTTCACTCCAACTATTAAATGGGGATGTTTTTTTTGGTGAAACAAATTCATTTTCTCTATTTATCAAATTGTTTGCGGTTAATTCTTTTTCAGTATTACCTATTTTTATTTTTAAAAAAGAGTCAGTTGAATTTTCAAATTCAGATTTAAAAACCTCATAATAAGCACAAAAGTATAATTCACTTATAATTTTTGCCTCTGCCTTTTTATATTCTTCAATATTACTATCGGATGAGTTTAGGGCTTGAGCCATATCATATCGTTTTTTTATTTTTTCTATTTCATAATAAGCTTGGGCATAATTATTACCACTTAAACTTGTAAACCAATCATCAGTTGGTTTATCAGCCCCATAATATTTTGTCACATCTGCATGGCATGTGTATTTCACTTCTTTTTCTATCTTCAAATTTTGTGTATAAGCTGTCGAACTATTAGTTATATTTGGAAGTGGCGAAATTTCTTTTACACCAACTATCTTCCCAATATCAGTAGAAAATTTTATATTTTTTGTACAATAAATAGCACAATAATTACCAACTTGGATACCACCTGCAGTTTTATTTGTCTTTTCACCATAAATAGATTGACTTTGCTTACTACCATCTGAATTTGAAACACCATCACTGCAAGACAGTGCATTTGGTGTAGATTCTCCAACTGTAACTTCTTCTATTTCCGTCTGATAACTATCTGTTTCTTTTTCACATGAAGCCGGGGATTTTTTTTCAAAATATGAATAACAAGTTCCGCCAGTTTGATCTTCTGGTGGTTCATCAGGAACAGGATATGATCGTAATTTTATTGCTCCTATTCCGTATCCCTTATTATCTTTTATTAAATCATTCATTTTTGTTGTTCCTTTTTTTGCCTTAGGAGTTCCCGCGGCTAATTCTACACTGCCTACTTTAACTTTTTTTTCTAGTCTTAGACTATTAGCAATTCTAGAAACATGATATTTTTCTTTACGACTAAAATATATCTCGTCACAATTGCTACCACCACTACTTTTACATTCGTTAAAACTTATTACAGATACCTGATGCGCAACCCCATATGTAGTTCCCAAATAACTTTTAAATTTTCCTTGTTTAGTATGAACTGCAATTTGAGCATCTTTCCACTTTTGAATTTTAACTTGATAAAGAGGTTCAACAAAGAAATAATCATCTTTATGGTTTTTAACAAATTCAGCAATGTTTCCATTAGCACCAGTCAAATCACTAAAAATTTCATTAACTAATTTACTATTTGGATCAGTCATCTTATTCCATAATTTTTCATACATTCCCTGAGCTGCTACGGAAGTAAAACTTTTAGGAACAATTCCAAGCCCCATTTTTTGAAAATTAATTTCCTTAGCTTTCGTATCTTTCGTTTTGGAAAAACCATTCCTGTCTTTTGTTCCATTTAAACCATTTTTGCTGAATGGATTTGATTTATACTTATCAGTATAATAAATTTTAGATTTTGGGGCTCCCTTTGCAGGATAATAAGTAACCTTAAAAGCTGCGTAATTGTAAATACAAACATATGACCATGGATCACAGGGATCTTTTCCACCACTACCAGGGGTTCCGTTTGAATCAATTTCTATTTCATCATCTGCCTTAACAATGTCATTATTAAATAAAAAGCAACTGATAGCAGCTAAAAAACAAATAAATAATCTTAAAATCTTTTTTTTCATTTTCTACCTCCTAAAACAATTTTTCCTTTTTATTCAATCTATAAATACCAAACAAACAAATTACAATTATAATTGGTAAAACAACATAATATGAATTAACAAAAATATTGGCTAAATAATCAAATATTCCTTTATACTCTTTTTGTGTTTCTTCTTCACTATTATCTTCTTTTGTACTACTATTTATTTTTTGAACTTGTTTTTCAAACTCACTTCTATTACTAATATACTTTCCCCATTTTTGACAAATATCATAATCATGTAATCCTTGACATAAAGGATCATTATAATTTGCATTATAAATAGGTAAATTAACATATATAGTTTTAATTGTTTCATCATAACAAGAACTATCATTTGTCTTAACCACAAAGTTATAACTATTACCAGGTATAAAACCAGTAAGAGTCGTCTCCTGATCAGGATAAACTACTTCATTAAGAGAAAGACTAGTTTGAAGATTAGTAAAAATAATATTAAATGTTTTAGTATTTTCATCAAAAGTATAAGTATAATCAATATTTTCAGCTAATTTTTGAAACTTAATTTTATCCTTGCTATAACAAAAAGCTTTAATACTAAAAGGAAATACTAATAAACATATAAATGACATCATTATAAATGCTCTTTTCTTCATATATTCCCTCCTATAATAGTACTAGTATCATTATAACATCATCTAATAAAATTCACAAACAAAAATTTTATAAATTTGACATTATTTAACAGCATATTTATATTCTTTATCACGTATTACAAAACTAAGATAAATTTTACTTGCATCTTTAACTTCCTTATTTACCTCTATGTAATAAGTATTATCATCACTTACCTTATTAGGTTTTACTTGTTTTAAATTAATATTCACATCTTTTTCTTCTCCATTTAAAACATAAGAAACTTTACCATAAATTTCAATAAATTTATATAAATTATCAATTTCACTTATTTTTTTATTTTTATCCCAATTAAGATTTCCTGTAACCTTAATTAAAGCCTTATCTTCATTACCCGTATAAGTTGGAACTAAATATTCATATGAATCAATACAATTACCATCTATACATAATTTATAATTACTTTTAAAATAATCATTTACTTCTAATGAATCAATTTTTAAAGTTGTATTTCCTAAAATACTATCATTAAGTTTAATAGTATCACCTAAATTGTAATTATATAATTTTGAGTCTTTAAAACTATTTGGTTTTATATTAATAGTTACTTCTTTATCATTGTAATCAAAATATTTTAATTTCATTTTCTTGTTTTGATAAGTACTTGGTATTTCAAAAACAACTATATAATTATTATCATCTTTTGTAATATTTTGATTAGTATAAAGTGTCCCTAAATCACTAAATTCCGTTTTATAATCTTTTTGTGGATAAAATAAATGTTTATTTATTTCAAGAGCTATTCGTGCCGTCTCAAATTTTGTCTTATCTAAATAATTGCTTTTTAATTTTAAACTTACAACAATAAAAGAAGCTTTATTCTCTATTGAGTTTCCATTATAATCAGTTTTAACTTGATATGAATCATTAACACTAATCTGATAGTTTGTAACATTAAATCTTTGATTTTCATGATATGCTCGATTATAAACACCTATATTTAAATAAACTATTATACCTATAATAACTAAAGAAATTGTAAATATAACATTAATTATAGTTTTATTCTCAAAGTACACATACTTAAAATGACGAATTTGTTTTCTTATATTTCTTTTAAATTTATCGAAATCAAATTCTAAGTTAACTTCTATTTCTTCATTGTCCTCAGAAGTGATTTCTAGTTCTTCTAAATCCCTTTCAAAATCGAATTTTTTAATGTCAAACCCTAAAGCTCTTATTACTAGTGATATTGTACTTGGTACTTGAAGAATCATAGCAATAACAAGAAAATCTTGAACCATTTTTAAAGTTCTAATATCAACTAGTCCTATTTCTAAACTTTTAATAGTACCATGTGCGAATATATATATTAAAATCAATACAATATAAACTATAATATTAATTTTATAAAAACGAATTGGCTTTTTCTTAAATTTCATAAGAAATGCGATTAAAATGCTACCTAAAATAATAACAATAGTACTAATCCATAACATACTATTAAACAAATCAGTTGAAACTGAAGTACCAGGTGAAATTGACATTATATCCATGTATTCTAAATAAAAACTAAGAATTGCATTAGTTTTTGTAATTAAATAAACAGCACATATAGCAAGAATTAAATGAATAAATTTGAAATGTTTAATAAAAAATGCAAATGGTTTTCTTAATATCACAATGCCACCCCTATCTTTACATATATAGTATAAACTAAAAAGTAAAAAAAAAAAAGTTAATCAAGAAACTTTTTTAATTATTTTTTAAATATAATTAAGCTTTATATTATTTTTTTTAACTCTTTTATTATTTTTTCTAATACTTGTTCTTTATTTTCAATTCTATTTTTTTTATCAACATATAATTCATAAGAATAGATTTTATCATTGTTTTTATCATAAATACTAAAATAAACCTTATTATCTTCTCCACTTATATTGTTAACATCTACTCTATTTAGTTTTCCAGTTACACCTATAGAATAATCTGAATTTGTAAAGGCACTTATTTTTTTACTCATTTCATCTGCTACTTCTTTACTATAAACACTATATTTATCTATTATTTTTTTATCAACACCCATTTTCTCTTTAAATTCATTTGAATAAGTTATCGCACTATATTTTAAGACTTCACTAGCCCCTTCTATATTAGTTATAGCATTAACAACAAAGCCCCCTGTACAAGACTCCATTGTAGAAATAGTCATATGTTTTTCAATTAATTTATTTACAATTTCTTTCAAAATTTCCATCTTCTTTCTTATTTTATTAATTAATACTATTGTACTATAAAGTTTACTTTTTTTCTACTAATGTTTTTTATTGTACTAAATCAAAACATATTGAAAATAATGATTAAAAAACAATCTATCAACTTGTCAAAAAAAATTTCTTATGTTATCGTGTATTTGTCAACAAAATTTGTATACAATAAAAAGGAAACATTCAATTTTGCGAGTTGAATGTCTACCTAAATAATTTAGATGCGACACTCATTGAATGAGTGTCATTTTTTTATAACCGTTGCCAATAAAGATAAGAGTAGATACCCAAACAATTGAATTTTCCTAAATTGATTATACTATTAATATATCAAACAAATTAAGTTTTAATAATTACTTTTTTATAATTACATTTAAATTATTTTAAAAAAACTATTGCCATTTATTAAATTTGTAATTTACTACCTATTTTTTTAAATATTGTTTTCTTTTTTCTATTTTTTCAGGGTGATGAGCTAGTGCATCACATTTTTGAATTTTATAAAGAAATATTGCATCATTGTAATTATTTTCAATTAATTTATTAGATATAGGATTATCATGATTTTTAATATAATAACAAATTTTTTGGATATAATCTTCTTCAAAACCTATTCTTTTTAATATATCATAGGACATAATAGCTGAAACCTTTGGATGTCCATTAAAATGTCTTATTCCATCTTTCTCTTGAAATGAAAAAGGTTTTCCTATATCGTGTAATAAAAGAGTTAATCTTATATCAAAATCATTTTCAGAAAAACTAAGCGCTAATAAAGTATGCTGCCATACATCTAAATGATGATGTGGATGTTTATGTTCAAAACCCATCATATATTTAATTTCAGGAATACATTTTACTAAATAATCTAAATTATTGTTAATACTTTCTACAACATTTTCATCACTTAAAATTTCATACAAACTCATATTAAATTTCTTTTCTTAACTTCCTTAATCATAAAAATTCTCCTTATTTTTATAATAATTATATTTCATTTATTAATTCCGACACACTATCATATTCTTTTTTTGCCACTTTTTTTAATTCATCAACTGATTTTTTCATGGCATAACCATTAAAATTTTTAACCATTTCAATATCACTATAACCATCACCAATTGTATATACATTTTCTTTTGATAGTTTTAATTTATTTATTAACAAATCTATTGCTTTTGATTTGTTAGTTTTATTAGATATTATTTCTAATGAATTTATTGTAACGTAATAAGAATTGACAAATTCAAAATATTTAGCATTAATATTATCATTTATTTTCATTGCTTCTTCTTTTGAGTTATATCTTACATTTATTTTAGTTAAGCTTTTATGATTAAAATCAACTCTACTTTCCAATTCACTGCAACAAAAACCTTTGATAGATTTTTCAAGTTGTAAATCATTCTTTATATGTGGTATTATTTCATTTTTTATTGGAAAATTAATTAATATATTATTATTTTTATCTAGTATTGTTGCTCCATGATTTATAATTACATAATCATAATTGAGATTATATTCATCAACTTTATTTTGAAAATCAAAATAGCTTCTGCCTGTTGCAATAACAAAAATATTTCCTTTTTTTCGAAATTCATTTATAGCTATTTTATTTTTTTCTATATCTTCATCATTTAAATAAAAAGTCTGATCATAATCACTAACAAAAATTTTTTTATTTACATCCATAGCTATTCCCTTTCTTTTTACACTTAAATCATATAATAATCAATTATAAATAATTGTTTTTGTGTAACTAACTACTACATAATAAATTTTGCTCCAGAATATATTTATAAATTATTTCGGATAATCTTCCAACATTTTCTCGATCTCCATTTTTCTCTGGAGTATCGTATACTGAAATTCCAATAAAATATATTTGTTTATTTAATTCAAAAATGCCAACATCACTATTCAAATACTCAAGGGATCCTGTTTTATGTGCAAATTTAATATTTTTAATATATTTATTAATTTGATTATTTACCTTTTGTTTATATAATATACTTAGTGCTAAATCGCAAAATTCATTTGTCAAAATTTCTTTATTTATTATATATTTAAAACATTTATACATATCGTTTAGTGAAGTATAATTATTTTTACCTTTATTTATAGCTTCCTCATCAAGCATATATCTCTCTAATTTAGTATCTTTTAATCCTATTTCTTTAAAATAATTATTAATCTTTTCAAAACCTAAATATTTAATTAATACATTTGTAGATGAATTATCAGACACTGTAATCATCCATGTTATTAATTCTTCTATGCTATATTGATATATTTCCTTTTTAAAACATTTATTATCACTCAATATATCATCTTTATCTATATTAATGTAACTATCTAATTTAATATCACTATTCAACACATAATTTAATATAGCTAACATAATAGGAACTTTTATAATACTAGCAGAAACAAAAATGTTATTTTCTTGATAATTATATAAAATAGTATCACTTGTAATATTTTTGACCATAACATTTATATTTTCATGTTTTTGTATCACTTTTACAAATTTGTTTATTTGTTTATAATCCATTATTTACTCCTTCTATTGAAACATCTTATCATTAAAGAATAATATTTCCATCAATTTATATTTACATTTTGTATTTTTTATTAATTTAAGCCTTTCAAAAACAACTAATGTTTTATCATTAAATGTAGAGTCACCTTATCCATCTAAACTTGATTTTCAATTCTAACAAAAGCTTTTATTTTTCAATCTTTTTTCGATGTAATATCGTCACACACTCAACATGATATGAATGTCTATTATGAATAACTGTATTTTATGTGTATGTTTATAATTGACTACTTCATAATAAACGTATAACTATTAAGAATGTTTATTATGTATGTATTAATCTTCTTATAAAGCAATTAGCATAAATTTATATTATATATTTATTATTTTATAAAAAATTTCTTTTATATTTTCGCCTGTTACTTGATAAGCGTTAATGCCAAGTTGTTTTGCGCCATTTACATTCCTTTGATTATCATCAAAAAATATTATATTATCTGCTTCACAATCAAGTACATCAATCACTTGTAAATAAATATCGCTAGATGGTTTTATACATTTCATTTCATATGATAAAAATATATAATCAAAATTTATTTTTTCAATTTGTTGTTTATATCTTTTGTAATCCATTAATCTAAGATTGGATAAGATTCCGATCTTATACCCTTTATTTTTTAAGTCATTTATAATTTCAACAGTATCATCATATAAAGAATTATCTAAACCATTATATATTTCATAAAATTGTTTAATTGATAAATCACTCTTACAGAATTTCAATAACGCTTCAACATGTTCATCATCTGTAGCAAGTCCCATATGAGCTTTTAAAACTAACTCATCACCCCACCAGTATTTTAAAAATTCATCATAGGGAATTTTACAATTTAATTTGTTATACAAACCATAATCATCTAAAGATTTTGCCAAAACATTTCCAAGATCAAATAAAAATATTCTATCCATAATTATACCTCAATATTGCTTTCTATATATTTATAAATATCATTATATGTTTCATATCTATCTAATGAAGTATCAAAATAACAAATATTATTTAAAATACATTCATTATAAAGATTTATACTATTATTAATTGTTTCTTTTGAAATAGATAAAAGATCTTCCTCACGGTATCCATAAGTCCAATCAAGATTAATATCATGTTCTAATATTTTATTTTTCAATTTTTCAGCAGAAATTTCTTTACATCCAATACCAATTATTAAAGAATTTTTAAATATTTCTTTAGCATTTTTAATTAAAATATCAGCCGAATCAATAACATAATAAATATTTCTTTTTAAATGTATATTGTTTTCATTAATTATAAAGTTAATAAATTTACAAAAATCTTTATTCTCAATAGTATTTTCTACTGTATATCCAAGTTCAGGATATATATTAATGAAAGCATTTCTAATGCTATCACCACTCATATAATTAAAATTATATTTCGCACACAATATAGATGCCAATGTAGATTTTCCAACTCTAGATGGTCCAATTATTATTATATTTTTCATATATTCTCCTTTATTTCATTTAGCAATTCATTAAAAATACTTTCTCTGTTATAAGATGTATCAATATATTTCATATTATATTTTTTACATTGTTCTATTATTTGATTTTCAAATTCTTTTGCTTTTTTTATATGATTTAATAAATTTTCATTTGTTCTTTTTGAAGTCCATTGATTTTCATCATCATAATATCTACAATTATTAAATATTTCCTCAACGGTCAAACTAGAATTCACAAAATAATAAACTATAGTATTTGATAAATCAAAATAATTAATTAAATCCACTGGCATTATTGAATCTGAATTAATTATATAACTATATTCATTTCCTAATCTACTTTTATTTTTTTGAAGTAATATATTGATAAATTGAGATAATTTATTATATTTCAAATAATCATGAGTAAAACCAATCTGAATATCATCAAAAGTGCTTTGTAATGCCGAAATAATAGCATCAACTTCTATAATTTGATAATTTTCTAGTTCTTTTTGTAATAATTTAGAAAATGTAGTTTTACCTGTTCTACAAGTTCCAAGTATCATTATATTTTTCATATTTTTCCTTCTTTCAAAACATGCTTTCATAATTTATATTTATTATTAACTCTACAACACATACAATCTTATATAGTATGAGGAAACATATTCTCCACAAACAACCTCAACAATATTTTTTTCAAAAATCAATAAAAATATCAATTTTTTATCGTTTTTTCACCATTTTTTGACCCCTACTGAATAGTTAGTTTTCTCTTTATTTATAAGGGTTTATCGCCTATTTAACACGCATACACACTCAACATGATAAGTATTACAAAACATATCAACTGGTGTTATCTCTAAAGTATCATATTTACTTTTTAATTTTTCCAAATCGCGTGCTAGAGTTATTGGATCACAGGAAACATAAACAACTCTATCAGCCTTAGTTTTAATTATGTTATTTATACATTCATCATTAAGACCTGAACGTGGAGGATCAACAATTAAAACATCTATTTTATCTTTTACTTGATCGATTAAAACAGATGCATCCCCACACATAAATTCAATATTATCAACATTATTTAACCTTTTATTTTTAATGGCATCTTTATTAGCATCCTTATTAATCTCAATACTTATAACCTTTGAAACTTTACTACTTAAATAAATTCCAATTGTCCCCGTACCTGAATATAAATCTAAAACCGTATCCGTCTTTTTTAAATCAGCATACTCTAAAACTTGATCATATAAATTTTCAACCTGTCTTGTATTAACTTGAAAAAAAGAATCGGGCGAAATTATAAATTCATACTTACCAATTTTATCACTTATATAAGGTTTGCCATATTCAACTTCATATTTTTTACCATCATAAAAAACAATTGAACTAACAATACCTTTTAAAGCATCAACATTAATTTTTTTAGTTGTGTGAAAGATAACCATATCGTCATCATTCTTTAAACTAGACCTAATAGTTATCTCTTTGACAAAATCAAGATTTATATTATTTCTTATTAAGTTTAAAATATCATTTATATTACTATCAGCAATTAGACATCTCTTAACCTCAACTATATCATAACTTTTCTTTTGATAAAAACCAATTTTTTTTCTAACTTTAAAATTAACCTTATTACGATAAAAATACTTAGAATCACAAGGTATTATCTTCTTTACAATCTTTTTATCCAAACTTGTATACCTTGAAATAATATTTTTAACCTTTTCTTCCTTATAACGTAATTGATCTTTATATGACATATGAAGTAAATCACAGCCACCACAAATATCAAAATAAGGACAAACAGCCTTTATTCTTTTTGGGCCTTTTTCTAATAGTTCAACTAATTCCGCTTCAAAATAATTTTTTTTCGTTTTTGTAATTTTAACAATACATCTATCACCTATCAAAGTCTTAGGAACAAAAACAATTTTATTATCAATTCTAGAAATTCCTCTTCCACTATGATCAATTGAACTAATTAAAACTTCATATTTCATACTTCATCACCACTCTAATTATAAAAGAAAAAAACAGAAAATTCAAATGCATTTTTTATAATAAAATTCCTTTTTTTGGTAATAATAATATAGAAATAGAGGGATATTTATGAATTTAGATAAAAATATAGATAAAATACTTGAAACAATTCAAAACAAATATGGAAACAGTAGTGATCTTGTTTCAAGAAAAATAAAAATAAATAAAAAAGAAATATTATATATCTATTTAGAAAGTGTAAGTAGTGATGATAAAATAAGTGATTTTTTAATGAAAGATTTAGGAGAATATGTAAAAAGAGATGGCCATTCTTTCTTTGAAAACCTATTTAAATCATTAAAAAACACTATTTCTAATAGTCATTTAAAAATAGTTACAACATATGATGATGTCTGCTTTCACCTATCTAGCGGATACACTGTTATTTTTGTAGAAAAAGAAAATAAAGCCATTGTCGTTGAAACCAAAAATACCCTAGATCGTGGTGTAACCGAATCAACGAGTGAATCAGTTGTAAGAGGACCAAAAGATAGCTTTACTGAAAACAATTCCACTAACCTGGGTTTAATAAGAAAAAGAATCAAAGATTATAACTTATGGTTTGATGAAACTACTGTAGGTCGAAGAACAAAAACAAAAGTAACAATTGCCTTTATAAATGATATAGTAGACAAAAAAAACGTCGATAAAATAAAAAAGAAATTACAAACAATAGATATTGATGGTATTTTAGATAGTGGAACTATAATAGAATATATAAATGAAAAACAAAAATCAGCCTTTCCTAAACTTAAAAGTACAGAAAGACCAGATTTAGCAAGTAAATACTTGTTAGAAGGAAGAATAATTATACTAATTGAAAATTCTCCATTTGTTTTAATAACACCAGCACTATTTGTTGATTATTTACAATCTCCAGAAGATGATTACCAAAGAGAAATAAATTCAAACTTTACAAGAATCTTAAGAATTATAGCCTTTATTTTAACAATCATAACACCAAGTTTCTATATTGCAATAACTACTTTTGACCAACAAGTGATTCCAAATGAACTCTTAATATCTCTCTCTATTCAAAGAGAAGGAGTTCCCTTCCCTACAGCCTTTGAAGTAATCATGTTAATTACAACCTTCGAAATTTTAAGAGAAAGTGATATAAGAATACCTACTTCGATGGGATCTGCCATAAGTATTGTTGGAGCATTAGTACTTGGTGATGCTGCTGTTGCAGCCGGTATTATATCACCAATTGTTGTTATAATTGTTGCCATTACTGCAATATGTGGTCTTTTATATACTGATATAGATTTTGTAAACGCTACAAGATTATGGCGATTCATCTTTATCTTCTTCTCACTATTTTGTGGATTAGTTGGATTTATAATTGCTGGATTAATATTTATTACCAAACTATGTAGTCTAGAAATGCAAGGTGTTTCCTACTTATCTCCAATTTCTCCTTTTGATATTAAAAGTCAAAACTACGCTATTATTAGAAAATCAAATAATAAAATTAAAAATAGGCCACTGTTTTTAAATATTAAAAATAAAAAAAGAAAGGCTGATAATTAATGAAAAAAATATTACTTTTAATCCCTCTTTTTTTTCTAACAACTGGGTGCTGGAACTATAGAGAATTAAACAAACTCGCAATTGCAACAGCTATTGCCGTTGATAAAGCTGATAATGGATATGAAGTAAGTATTTTAATAGCAAATGGAAAAAATGCTCAAACAAGTCCTAAAGAAGGACAAAGTCAAAATGTTGTTTATTCTGGTAAGGGACCTACTATTTCACGAGCCTTAAGACAAATTGAACTTTTAATTCCAAAACAAATCTATATTGGCCATTTAGGAGTTGTTGTTATCTCTGATAAAGTAGCTAAAGATGGTCTTAAAAATACACTTGATTTTTTTGTCAGAAATCCTGAATCAGTAAAAAGATTTTATCTTATTTTGTCAAAAGACGATAAAGCTAAAGATGTTATTAAAACACTATCACCACTAGAATCTTTTCCAGGACAAAGTATAGCAAGTAATATAAGTATTTCAAACGAATCACAAGCTATTTCTACTTCTATAACATACAGTAAATTTATAGAAAACTATCTAAAGAAAGGCAAAGAGCCATTACTTCCAACAATTACTATAATAGGAAAAGAAAAAGAAGGCGAAAAAAATAAAATATTAGAAACATCATCACCTAAAGCTAAAACAAAATTAGATAAACTTGGAATCTTTAAAAAAGATAAATTATTAGGATATATAAGTAAAAATGAAAGTAGAGGAATAAATATTCTATCAAATCAAGTTGACAACATGATCCTATCATATAAATGTGGTAGTGGAAATATCGTGACCGATTTAACGCAAATGAAAGCGACAATGAAAAGTTCTCTAAAAAATAATAAACCAATAATTAATATAAAAATTACAGCAGATGGTGCTATTAGAGAAATAACTTGTAATAAAGATATAGAAAATGGAAAAGTAATCACTAAAATAGAAAAGAAAACAGAAAAAAAAGTAAAAAAACAAGTTGAGGAAGCTATTAGTACTATTCAAAAGAAATATAAATCAGATATCTTTGGATTTGGAAATTTGTTCTATAAAAAATATCCTAAATATTTTAACGAAAATCAAAAAAATTGGAATGATAAGGTATTTCCTAAGATTAAGGTAAATGTTGATGTTGATATCAGTCTATTATCTAAGGGATCAGTTGAAAATTCAATAAAAGGAGAATAAATATGGAAGAAAAATTAGAAAATAAATTAAACTTATCACAAATTGGAGTTATACTTTATTTCATAGCCACAGGATCGCTTTGTGGTATGAATTTTAGAACATATATAAATATAGCTAAAGAAGACGCTTGGTTAGCACCTATTATAGGATGTATTATTGGTTTTCTACCTTATTTAATATTCATATTTATAATGAATAAATATCCAAATTTAAATATTTTTCAAATCATTGAAAAACTATTTGGAAAAGCACTTGGAAAATTTTTAACCCTACTTTTAATTATTTTTGTAACGAGTTATATGCTAATCTTCTTTTGGAATTTAACTAATTTTATCAGTGCACACTTTTTATATAATACCCCGCCTCTTTTTGTTACCATTATGTTTTTAATTCCTATTATTTATATGTTAACAAAAAAAATACAAGTTATCTTAAAAAGTGGAATTATTATTTTCTTTATTAGCTTTATTTTCTTTATAATTGCTAGTTTAGCAATCATAGCACAGATTAAAATTTCTAATATTTTTCCTTTCTTACTCAATGGAATTGGTCCGCCACTAAAAGCTTCTATGTCATATGTAGCTTACATAGTTCTTCCCCTTTTTTATGCAACATGTATTCCTAAAAACGCATATACAAATAAAAAAAATTTTACTAAATATATGATAATTTATTATTTTTTAATTTTCATATGTATAGAAATAATTCTTTTTTTAACTTTAAATGTCTTAGGAATTGAATTAACTTCCCTATACCAATATCCGGAATTTCAAATTTTAAGAAGGGTCACAATTGGAGGTTTTATTGAAAGAGTTGAAAGCACATTATCAGCATACTGGATTTTAAGTACGTTTATGTTAGTTGTTTTTAGTTGTTATTTTATAAAAATAGGTATTTCACATTTATTCAATATTAAAAATTCAAATAAATTTGATAAAATAATATACTTATTTTTTATATTATTAATTTGCTTTTCTATAATGAAATCCCCAAATAATACTGTTGTTAATCATTTTATGAAAACAACATATATTATGTATATTTATATTTTTATCTTTGGAATTTCTCTCTTGACTTTCATTTTCTCATTACGAAAAAAAGACAAATAAATTGTCTTACTTAATAAAATTATAAACTAAAAAAATTATTCCGGCAGTTACTGCAATTAGTACAACTAATACTAATAATTTTAAAAGAACATTATTTTTCTTTAGATTGCTAGTTAAACTAGCAATTTTTTCAAAGTCATCTTCGCCAAAATTTAGACTTGAAGTAAAAAATGATTTATCCAATTCAGATGTAGTAGTATCTTCTTTTTTGCGCATTTCTTCTTTTTTGGCTTCTTCTAAAATATTTTTTACAGCAGAGTTATCTTTTATTACTGTATCATCATTATTTGATTTTAAATCATCTAATAAATCCAGACTTAGTTCTTTATCATTTAATTGATTTATAGCTGTATTACCCGTAATAGTATCAATTAATTCACGTAATTCATCTTCATCAGGTTCATCTTTAAATAATTCTTTTTTTTCTTTTAATTTCTTTAAAATATCATAACTAGTATTATCTATACTATGATATTTATCATCGCTTTTTTTATTAACCTTGGCTTTATCTAATATATCTCTAATATCATAGTTTTTATCATTATCTAAAGATAGGGTTTGAACCGGTTTTACTTTAACTTCTGGTTCTTTTTTTATTAAACGACTTACTTCCTTTTGTCTTTTATACTCTTCCCTATTTTTAAGCATTTTTTTTACTTTGGTGATATCGATTTCATTACTTTTTTCAATAGTTGCAATTCCCTCTATATTGCTATATGAGGCAGAATCATAAATGTCACGATATAATTCTTGATTACGTTCACTTCTTTTTAAACGTGTATTACCTTGCTTGTAATATCGTTCCATTCTACTTGCCATGTTATCACCTCGCTATTATAATGATAACATATTTTTTTTGTTTTTAAAACTATTTACTTGCATTTAGTTTCTTTTTTTCTTATAATGTTTTAAGGAGGAAATATATGGAAAAAGTTAGAGTTAATGATGAAGCTTGTATTGGATGTGGTGCTTGTATGGCCATTGCAAGTGATGTTTTTGAAATAAATGACGAAGGTTTAGCTGAGGCTAAAGAAGATAACAATATTATTGATAATATGGATAGTGAATTAAAAGAGGATGTTATGGATGCTGTTGAAGGGTGTCCTACATCAGCTATTCAAATCGAAAAGAACGACTAATAAAGCCGTTCTATTTTTTTACCTCACTATATAATTTTTTTACCTCTTTAATGCTTAATTTACGATATTCTCCCGATTTTAAATTAGAAACATCTAAAAAAGAAATTCTTTCACGTTTTAATTTTAATACTTCAAAACCCACAGCTTCAAACATTTTTTTTACTTGATGATTTCGTCCTTCATGAATAGTTAACTCTACAACAGATGTTTGACTTTTTTTATCATATTTTTTTACTTTAACATGAGCTTTAGATGTTTTCTTTCCATCGACAAAAACGCCATTAGAAAGTTTCATAGCTATTTCTTTATTAACTAAACCCTTTACTTTAGCAATATAAACTTTATCAATTTTGTTTTTAGGATGCATTATTAAGTTAGCCAGTTCTCCATCATTTGTTAGAATTAAAATCCCCGTTGTATCATAATCAAGTCTACCAACTGGATAAATTCTTTTATCTGTATTTATTAAATCAACAACTGTCTTTCTTTTTTTATCATCACTAACTGATGTAATAATAGAGCGTGGTTTATTAAGCAAGTAATAAACTTTATTTTCTTCACTTATTAAGTGATTATCGACCATTATTTGATCACTATAATTTGCTTTTGTACCTAATTCTCTAATTACTTCTCCATTTAATTTTACTTTACCAGCTTTAATCAACTCTTCGGCTTTCCTTCTTGAGCAATATCCACTATTTGCAATTATTTTTTGAATTCTTTCCACACTATCACCTTTCAAAAGTATACATTAATATAATAAAAAAAACAAGAAGCTTACGCTTCTTTACAAGAATATCCTTGTTCTTCTAGTGTCTTTTTTACATCACTCATTGTTTGTCCAGAGTCAACAATATCAAACTCTTTTTTTGCTTTTTCACTCATTTTATCTAGATTAGCATAAAATCTTAAAGTTACCTTTTTTTTAGTTTTAGTTGTTTTAACTTCTAAACCTTCTTTTTTATCATATTTTTCATATTCTTTTTTTAAATTTTTTTCAAGCTCATCTGCATAACTAGCATAATTATCACTTAAATCAACTGAAGTTTTCATATCAAACTTAACCATTTGATCCTTTTTAAAATCAACAATTACATCTTGGTTAATTTTAAGTTCTGCATTTGCATCATTAACCATTGAACAATTTAATGTTTTTGTTCCACATCCAGTTAAACAAAATATACTTAATAAAAATATAGCAAAACCAAATCTTTTCATATCCGATTCCTCCTATTAATAGGATATCAAATTTTGAAAAAATTATCAATGTTAAAACATAATATTAACTAAAAAAATAGCACTCAAAATTCCTAATAAGTCAGCAAATAAACCCGCCCATAAAGCATATCTTATTTTTTTTATTCCAATACTTCCAAAATATAAAGTTAAAATATAAAAAGTTGTATCCGTTGATCCCTGAATAACACTTGCAAGTCTTCCAGCAAAACTATCGGGCCCAAAATTTTCAAAAATATTGTTTAAAATTGCCAAAGATGAACTTCCTGATATTGGGCGCATTATTATCATTGGAAATATTTCTATCGGTACTTTTAAATAAGTAAAAAAAGGTTCTATTGCTTTAAAAATAAAATCTAAAATACCACTTTTTAAAAATATATTTATTCCAAATATCATACCAAGTAGACATGGAAACATTGTCAAAACTAAATCAAATGATTCACCTGCTCCATCAACAAAAACATCATATATATTAGTTTTTTTTATTAAACCATAAATTATAACAAATAGCACTAATACTGGTATAATTAAACTCGATATTGTATTAATCATTTTAACCTCTTTCTAGCTAAAAAACGATCCATAATAAGACCTCCAATGGTAGAAATAAAGGTGGCCAAAATACACATAGTTACAACCTCTGTTGGATTTTTACTCCCATACATCATTCTAAGCGATATAATAGTTGTTGGAACTAAAGTAACTCCACTAGTATTTAATACCAAAAAAGTAATCATACTACGAGATGCTGTATCTTTCTTATCATTTAATTCTTGAAGAGATTTCATAGCTTTTAAACCAAATGGGGTTGCGGCATTACCAAGTCCAAACATATTAGCAATAATATTTGAAGCAATTAAACTTAAAGACTCATGTTCTTTTGGTATTTCGGGAAAAAGTTTTTTTAATATAGGATATAATAATTTTGAAAATTTGCCTAATAAACCTGACACTTTTGCTATATTCATTATTCCAAGCCATAAGGCCATAACAGGAAAGATTTTTATAATCATATCTAAACTACTTTTAGTACACTCTAATATTTCATTATTTAATACATCTACTTTGTTTGTTAAAAGGCAAAAAGCACTTCCTATTATGATGAAAAAACCCCATATTTTATTTATCATCTAAAACCAACCTTTACTTTTTTTACTAGAATATTTTAAATATATATTCTCCTCATGAACTAATTTATCTCCAAAATATATTTTGGCTGTTCCAACTTTTGAATTATTTTTTAATTTTCTAATCTTTTTTAATTGATATTTTATTCTAATACTATCTTTTTCATCAATACTTAATGGATAACTATAATCATTTTTAATATATAACTTATGTTTTTTGTAATAATTTTCTTTTTTTATTTTTATAAAACCTTTTGATAAAATTTTATAATTTGTATAATTATTAAAAGCATATTCAAATAAATTTTCATGATCTGTAAAATCATTTCCATCATTTAAAGTTACAACAACTAAATTAAGATTATTTTTACTCGCAGTTGTGACTAAAGTTCTTCGAGCAATTTTTGTAAAACCTGTTTTACCTCCTGTTGTATATTTATAGCGATATAAAAGTTTATTTTTGTTATGCCAAACATAAGTATTTTTATTTGTTTTTAATGTATATTTTTCCGTTGCAACAATTTTCTTAAAATTTTTATTTTTCATAGCATAACTAGTAAGTTTTGCCATATCATATGCCGTTGAAATATTTCCACCATCTTCTTGATCTAAACCATGCGGATTCCTAAATAAAGAATTTTTCATATCTAATTCTTGTGCTTTTTCATTCATTTTTTTGACAAATGATTCCGTATTTTTACTAACATTATTGGCTATAGCTAAAGCTGCATCATTTCCACTTCTTAACATCAATCCGTAAAGTAAATCCTGTAAAGTTAGTTTTTCACCTTCTTTTATATATATGCCAGAACCGTAAGCTTTTTTTATTTCATTACCGACAATTACTTTATTTTTCAAATTACTATTATCTATTGCAACTACAGCTGTAAGTATTTTTGAAATAGATGCTACACTTTGCTGACTATTAATATTTTTTGCATAAAAAATTCTACCACTATCCATATCCATAAGAATAGCAGATCTAGCACTTGTTGATATAGCACTAATTTTTAAAGGTATTAATAAACAAAGCAATACTAATATTTTTTTCATGTTCTCACCTATTTAAGTTTATGAAAAAAAGGACAAATTATGTCCTTTAAGTTTGTTTCTTTAAATTATCGATTTCTTTACTCATCGCATCTATCATTTTTTGAATCATTTGTATAGTTTGTTCTGTATTAGGTTGATTAGTACTAGTACTTCGTTCTTGTTGAACTTGTTTATAAAAAGCATTAGTACACAATACTTGGGCAATTAGCATTAGCCAGTTTCCCAAAGCATTCTGTTCATTAGCAGTTGTATCATCTATAAGTAAATAACCAATAATAACAGCACTTAAAGTAAATGTTTTAGGGGAAATATCTGGTATAATACGCATATTAATCCAACTTTATTTAAATCTATGAAATTTATTATTCATTTATTATTTTGATTTTTTTTATTTCTTCTAATGATAAACCTGTAAATTTAGAAATTTCTTCTTCTTTCATTTTTTCTTTTAACATTTTTTCAACTATTTCTTTAGTTGCTTGTTCTAAACCTTGCTCCTTTCCCTGTTTTAGTCCATTTTTTAAACCTTCTTGCATACCTGTTTGTCGAGCTTCATACATTTCTGAATTATATATTTTCCTAGCATCTTCTTCTGCAGTCATATACTCTCTAAATTTTGGGTTTTCATTTAAATTTACTAATTCATCCATATATTTATTTACCACCTTATCTTTTTTTGCTATTTTTTTTAGCTCTTCGCTTTCCAAATCTAACATTATCAGATATTTGTCTTTTTTTATTTTTCTTTCATTATTAGTATACCAAATTTTTTTATAGTATTCCATATTATAATCATAAATAACAAAATTTTCAACATACAAATTTCCGTGATCATCTTTTATTCTATAAATTCTATATGGTATTGAATCATTAAGGCTATAACTAAAATTAATTTGTATAATCTTTATATCCTCATTATAAATTTCTCCAACTAATGTATGACTTGCATAGGTATCACATATATAAGCAAAATTTCGTGGATGAACATAACTTTTATTGTTAGCGTTAACTTCTATTCCAATTTTTCCCTCATTTGTAGTAAGAAGCGCATCTAAATGTTTTCTCTTAATTTTTATATTTCTACTGTTACGTTCTATATTATTTATTTCAATATTAGTAATTTTTACTTTTAAAATATGTTCAAGAAGTTTTGTTAAAATGTCCTTATTTTTTTCATTCAACATTATTTCTTTAAATGGTTTGTCATATTTACATGTATAAAATTTTTCTGTACACTCTATATTTATCCCTCCTAAAAAAAGAATAATATATAATTAAAATTTTGTAAAAAGAGGAAAAAAATAAGTTGCTAATATTTATTTTATAAACTTTTCTTATTATATATACAAAAATAAAAAACAGACAAATTAATTTATCCGTTTCTAATATTCATACATTCCATGTATTTTTTTCTCATCAATATCACTAAGATCATCTAATTGCCACTCATCATCTACTTTAGTAAGTGTCATATCTAAAGTGTATTTAACAGTATCCTTTGCTTCTTTTAATTTATCTAGACGATATTTTGTAAATAAAGTTTTATCATATTTTCCTTCTTCATCATTAAAGGTATCTTTATTTTCTTCTAGATACTTATCAGCATCAGACATAACTTTAGTATAATCTGTTACTTCTATTTCAACTGTAACAGTTGCTTTGTCACCATCAATTACTTCATCTTTAACATCGTATTTTAAATTCTTATAATGTTTTTTCATAAGTTCACGATATTCATCTTTTTGTTCATCAGTTAAAGTGTCATCTTTATCAATGGTTTCATCTAACTGCGCTAAAACATTATCATCTAAAGTTTGATAATTAGCAAAGAAAGCTTCAACTTTCTTGGTTGGGGTATTTAAAACTGTTTTTTCACCACAACCACTCATTAAGATAATCATCAACATCGAAAAAGCCAATGCTATTTTTTTCATAAAATTCCTCCTCAATTATATTGTGGATTTAATTTTATAAAGTTATACATTTTATTTATTAAATTGTAATAATTTAAAAAATTTATAAAGTTTATTCATTAAAAAATCAAAATCTTTTTCAAGATAATAATCAAAATTTTCAATCATTTTATCTTTGTTCGTTTCTTTTTTATTAAAACACTCATAATATAAATAACTAAGTTTATTAATATTATTTTCTTTTTTCAAATTTCTTATTTCTTTTTTTACATATGTTTCTATTTCTATTTCTTTTCTAGTCTTATACTTAATAATATCATTTTCTTTTATTATTTCATATGTAATGTTTTCTTCTTTAAGTCGCTCAGAAAATTCAACCACTTCTTCTTCCTCATCAATAAGTAATTTACTTTTTAAAATTTTACCATTCAATATATATATACCAACTACCTCCATGCCATCACAAAAAAGGCATGCATAATTTAAGGTTTTAATACTTTTCATCGTAAATATTTCTGTTTTATTATAAATTTTATTTAAAAAATCCTTGTTTAAAATAATATCATTCTTTTTCAAATTATAAAGAAATTCACTATCTATTTTAAAAACAGGAATTTTTCTAATATGATCTATTTGATCATTTAAATTCCAATCATAAAAATCATACAAATTTTCATTAAAATTAATAAGTATATCATATATGTAATTCATATTTTTTCCCTCCTGGCCAAAAAATTGAGATAATAATAATTATAATTCCAATAATCGAATATAAACATTCTATTCTCCTAATTATAAAATTGACATAATCAAAAAAATTATACCCAATAGTTAATAAATTAAGATAACTAATGATATAAACATTTCCAACTACCGTAAATCCAAACCCAATTAAAAAAAAGAAAATTCGAGCAAGCATAATATCACCTTATTAAATTTTATTTAATTTAATCATTTTTATTTATTAAATCGATTTTATAGTATATAATTAATTAAGGTGATATTATGTTAAAACTTATTAAATTTATTTTTTTAGGGATAATTCAAGGAATTGCAGAACCAATTCCCGTATCTTCCAGCGGACATTTATTAATTTTCCAAAAACTATTAAATAGTTCTAGTCATATTGATTACAATATTTTAGCAATCTTAACTAACTTCGGTAGCTTCTTAGCTATTGTAATTATTTATAGAAAAAAAATATGTGAATTGATTGTTTCCTTCTTTAGTTACTTAAAAACTAAAGAAAATAAATATTATTCTAATTATAAATATTGTTGGTTGATTGTTATCGGAACAATTCCTGCTGGTATAATGGGACTTGTTGTAACTAAATTTGGCATTTTTGATTTTCTTGAAAAAAATATAAAATTTGTAGGTCTTACTTTATTAATAACAGCTTTATTTTTATTTTTAATTAAAGATTTTAAAGGTAAAAAGAATGGAAAAGAAATAACTTTTAAAGATGCTCTAGTAATTGGCCTATTTCAAGTAGTCGCACTTCTTCCTGGAATTAGTAGAAGTGGATCAACTATTGTTGGTGGAATGTTTAGAAATCTAAAAAGAGAAACCGCTTTTGATTTCTCATTTATGTTATATATTCCCATTACTTTAGCTACAATGATTATTGGTATAAAAGATTTATTAAAAGCAAATCTTGATAGCATTCAACTTTTATTTTACTTCATTAGTGTTGTTGTTGCCTTCATATTTACATATATTGCTACTAAATGGTTTAGAAGTTTAGTTAAAGAAGGAAAACTTATTTATTTTGTGTACTACTGTTTAATTGTTGGTACTTTAGTTATTCTATTTTTATAAATCACTATTTGTGATTTTTTTTATTTCTAGTGTATAACCGAGTGGTTCTAATATTTTCAATATTGTTTTAAGTGATGGTGAATTATTTTGATTTTCAATTCTAACTAAAGCTGGTTGTTTCATTCCTATTTGTGCACATAATTCTCTTTGTGATATATGTTTATCATTTCTGATTGCGATTATTTTTTTTACTAATTCATATTCTTTTTCTATTAATTTTGTTTCAGTTTCAAAAAAATTAGTAGCATTTTTTAATTCTTTTTTTGTCATAAAAATCTCCTTTTTATTTAATCATATTATTATATATTTGTTTATATTTTTCAATCAATTTGATATCAACCTTTCCAATTTTACCAACTATACTATCCTCTTTTACAACATAGATAGCATCACATTTTACTAAACTATTTTTTATTAAATTATTTTTACTATTTTTTTCTAATAATTTATTGCTTTTATATTTTAATTTTTTTAAGTTAGATGATATTAATAGTCCAAAATATTCAAGTGGAACACTTCTATTATCTTTGTCAATAATAACAAATAAGTGCTCTTTTCCAGGCAAACCACTTTCATATTTATACTTACTTACAAAAACAATATCACCTATATTATATTTACCATATTTGATAATTTTTTCTGCAACATAATATTCAAAATTACCTTGATGAATTTCTTCTTCAACAGGATATTCCTTAAAGGCTTCATCAATATTTCTAACATTTCCATCTTTTTTAACTTTTTTTATAAACTCACTCAAGATAATCACCTCAGATTTATGATAACTTATTTGTTATCATGAGTCAACAAAAAAAAATTACTTTAAAAGTAATTTTTCTAATTCCTTACATTTTTCTTTGTTCATGGCTTCTACACCAGTTAATTTATATTCAATACCTAGTTTCTTATATTTATCAATTGCCATGGTATGATATGGAAGTAATTCTACTTTTTCCACATTTTTTAATTTTGAAATAAATTTTTTTAATTCCAATATGTTTTTTTCATTATCATTTATTTTTGGAACTATAACTTGTCTTATCCACATTTTTATGTTTTTTTCTTGACATTTATTTAAAAATTTTAATGATTCATCTATTTTATATCCTGTTATATAATTATAATTATCTGACTTTACAGCTTTTATGTCAAATATAATTAAATCTATATAATCTAATAATTTTTCATTATAATTACCAACACCTGCTGTATCCAAAGCTATATTTATTTTTTCTTTTTTCAAGCGCTTGCAAACTTCTAGTAAATAATCTGATTGAAGAAGAGGTTCTCCTCCTGAGAAAGTTACCCCACCATTATCTTTATAATATGGTTTATACCTTAATATCTTATTTACCAATTCATCGACTGTCATATTATAATCTTTAATTTTCCACATTTCAGGGTTATGACAATACAAACAACGAAGTTTACACCCATTAAGAAAAACAACAGTTCTAATACCAGGACCATCAACTAGTCCTAAAGTTTCAATTGAATCTATACTTCCCTTTAAATCACATTTTTTCATGAAAAGTTCTACTTATAACCTCTTCTTGTTGTTTTCTAGTTAAACGATTAAAGGAAACAGCATATCCAGAAACACGAATAGTTAAAAGAGGATATTTATCTGGATTTTCCATTGCATCAATTAAAGTTTCACGTCTTAATACATTAACATTTAAATGATGTGCTTTTTGATTAAAATAACCATCCATAATCGATACTAAATTATTTACACGATCTTCTTCTGTTTTTCCCAAAGTATCTGGAACAATTGAAAAAGTATTAGATATTCCATCTTTACAACATTTTTCATATTCAAGTTTAGCAACTGAATTAAGTGAAGCTAAAGCACCGTTTTCATCTCTTCCATGCATTGGATTAGCACCTGGAGCGAAAGCTACACCTTTCTTTCTTCCATCTGGAGTTGATCCTGTCTTGCTACCATAAACAACATTTGACGTAATTGTAAGTACTGACATAGTTGGTTCAGCATCACGGTAAGTTTTATGTGATTTTAATTCATCAAAAATAGTTTGAAGAATTTCTTTTGCAATATTATCTACTCTATCATCATCATTTCCATATTTAGGATAATCTCCTTCTATTTCAAAATCAATAGCGATTCCTTCTTCATTTCTTATTGGTTTTACTTTCGCATATTTTATTGCTGATAGTGAATCGGTTGCAACTGAAAGTCCTGCAACACCATATGCCATATAACGATGAACATCTGTATTGTGCAGTGCCATTTGACCAGATTCATAAGCATATTTATCATGCATATAATGAATTATATTCATAGCACTAGCGTATACTCTAGCCACTTCTTTTAACATTTTATAATATGTTCTTTTTACTTTATCATAGTCAAGTATTTCATCAGTCATTTTTTCAAATCCTGTAAATACTTGTTCATTTTTCATTTCATCTATACCACCATTTATTGAATAAAGAAGTGCTTTAGCCAAATTACAACGTGCTCCAAAGAATTGCATGTCACGTCCAATACGCATTGCAGATACACAACAAGCTATAGCATAGTCATCTCCATATATAGGTTGCATTAAATCATCATTTTCATATTGAATCGCATCTGTTTTAATACTCATTTTCGCACAATATTTTTTAAATGCTTCTGGAAGATTTTCACTCCATAATACAGTCATATTTGGTTCTGGTGCAGGATTAAGATTTGTTAAAGTGTGCAGAATACGATATGAAGTTTTTGTTACTAAGGATTTTCCTTCACTTGTCATTCCTCCAATTGAACATGTTACCCAAGTTGGATCACCTGAAAATAATTCATCATATTCTGGTGTTCTAAGATGTCTTACTAAACGTAGTTTTATTATAAATTGATCAATTAATTCTTGGGCTTCTTTTTCTGTTATCACACCACTATTTAAATCTCTCTCAATATATATATCTAAAAAAGCATCAACACGTCCTAAACTCATAGCAGCACCATTATTTTCTTTTACTGCTGCAAGATATCCAAAATATAACCATTGTATAGCTTCTTTGGCATTACTAGCAGGTTTTGAAATATCATAACCATATTTCAAAGCCATCTCTTTTATTTCTTTTAAAGCCTTACATTGCATTGAAACTTCTTCTCTAGTTCTAATTAAGGATTCACTCATTTCACCAAGTAATACATCTGTAAGTTCTTTTTGTTTTTCTTCTAATAAATAATCAATACCATATAGTGCGACACGACGGTAATCACCAATAATTCTTCCTCGACCATAAGCATCAGGAAGGCCTGTTAAAAGTCCAACATGACGGGCTTTTTTTATTTCTTCAGTATAAGCATCAAATACACCTGCATTGTGTGTTTTTCGAAATTGATTAAAATATTTATCCAAAGTAGGGTCTAATTTATAGTTATATGCCTTTAATGAACTATAAACCATTCTTATTCCACCATATGGGTTTATAATTCTTTTAAGTGGGGCATCTGTTTGAAGTCCAACAATAACTTCATTTTCTTGATCGATATAACCTGCATCGTAAGAATTAATACCAGAAGTTCGTGTTACATCAATATCAAGTACACCTTTTTTTAATTCTTCTTTTAGTAAATCAGTACATTTTGACCAAACCTTATCAGTTTTTTCTGTTGTACCTTCTAAAAAATTACTATCTCCATCATAGTTTTGATAATTTGTTTTTATAAAATTACTAACATTAATAGTTTCATTCCATTTATCTTTTTTAAAATTTTTCCATTCTTCCATTTCATATCCTCCTTATCCTAGTTAATTATAACATATGGATAAAAAAAATAATATCTAATTGATATTACTTTTTTAATTTATGGAACTAAACAACTATCACTTTCTGAAGTGTTTTTATGATATGTTAATTTATCATAAATAATATATCCTATGAGTATTAATATTATCAAAATCAAAATTGCTATAATTATGTTTTTTTTCATTTTACTCACCTATTTTATCTTTAAATTCTTGTTCTGTCCAAATAGTTATTCCAAGTTCTTTTGCTTTATCATATTTACTTCCTGGATCTTTTCCAACAATTACAACTGATGTTTTTTTAGAAACTGATCCAATTGTTTTTCCACCAAATTTTTCAATTATTTCTTTTGCCTCATCACGTGAATATGATTCTAAGCTTCCTGTCAAAACAAAACTTTTACCTTTTATATTTTCATTTTCTACTATTTCTTTAGACAAGTATTTGGTATTTAATTTCATTTCTTTTAATTCTTTTATTTCTTTAATATTAACGTCATTTTTAAAGTATTCAATTATACTTTTAGCTATAATATCACCTATATCATCAATTGAAACAAGTTCATCATACGAGGCATTAATTAAATTATCTAAATCTTTAAAATTTTGGGCTAATATTTTAGATGTTTTAGCTCCAACATGTGGAATACCTAAACCAAAAAGTAATTTTTCTAATGAATTTTTTTTGCTATTAGAAATAGCATTTAACAAATTATTAACCGATTTATCTCCATATCCTTCTAAAGTTATTAAATCTTTTTTGTGCATATCAAGTTTATAAATATCAGTTATGTTTTTTATAAATCCAAAATTGAAAAAGTCTTCCATTATTCTTTCACCAAGTCCATCAATATTCATAGCATCACGTGAAGCAAAATGGATTAATCCTTCTACTTTTCGAGCAGGACAATCTTTATTTAAGCAAAAATAATCAACTTGTCCTTCTTTTTTTTCGATTTTTTGACCACACATTGGACAGGTAGTTATCATTTCAAATTTTTTCTCATTACCTGTTCTTCTTTCCTTTTTTGCCTCAACTACTTCAGGAATGACATCACCAGCTTTTCTAATTGAAACAATATCACCAATTTTTAAATCTTTAGAAACTACATAATCTTCATTATGAAGGGTTGCTCTTTTAACTGTTGAACCGGCTACAATAACAGGTTCCAAAACAGCATTAGGTGTAATTTGTCCCGTTCTTCCTACTGTAAAAATAATATCAACTAATTTGGTTAAAACTTCTTCAGCTGGAAATTTATAAGCTGTTGCCCATTTTGGATATTTTGCTGTAAATCCTAATTTATTTTGTTGCTCAATACTATTTACTTTTATTACAATTCCATCTATATCATAAGCCAAATCTTTTCGTTGAATGGCTTTTTCTTCAATAAAATTTAACACGCCATCAATATTATCAACTAATCGATTATTAGGATTTATTTTAAATCCTAATTTTTGCATATAATTTATGGCTTCATTATGATTGTGAATATTATAATCAAGTGGATTAGGTAAGTGGTAAATGAAAACATCCAATTTTCTTTCTTTTGCTATTTTAGAATCTAATTGACGAATTGATCCAGCTGCTGCATTTCGACAATTTTGTAATAATGGTTGATTGTTTTTGGCTCGTTTCTTATTAACTTCTTCTAATGTTTTTTTATTCATAAAGATTTCTCCACGAACTTCAATATCAACGTCTTCAGTTAGTTTTAATGGAACAGCTTTAATTGTTTTTACATTATGTGTAATATCTTCACCTACTACTCCATTACCACGTGTTGCTGCTCTAACTAAAATTCCTTTTTCGTAAAGAAGTGAAACAGATAATCCGTCTATTTTTAATTCACACATATATTTAGGATTAATTCCTTCTTTTCTTATTTTTTCATCAAAATTAATAACTTCACTCTCTGAAAAAACATCACTTAAACTCATCATAGGAATTTTGTGTTGAACTTTTTTAAATTCATCAATTATTTCTCCACCCGCATGATGAGTAGGAGAATCACTTCTGACAAGTTCTGGATGTTCTTCCTCCAATTCAAAAAGTTCTCGTAAATATTTATCATATTCCTGGTCTGTTATTGTTGGATTATCTAATGTATGATAATTATAATCTGCTTCATTTATAATTTTAATTAATTCATCTATTCTCTTTTCAACCATTTTATTCACCATTAATATTATATCATGTATACTAATTTTTATAAACTTATTTGGTACAAAATTGGAATGCAACTCCAAATTTGTACCAAAAATAAAAAGATGAATAAATCATCTCTATTTATTGACGATGTTTAGTTAATGCTCTATAAGTTACAGCAAAAATTAATAGTCCTAAAAAGAAAAGTATTACCCAGAAAAACGGATTTGTTCCATTGTTTAATACCCATCCTTTAAAATTATCAGATACCTCTTCTAACCATTTCAACATAAAATCATTCCTTTCTAAAAGTTCTATGTCCTTTTAATAATTTTTTAATTCCATGTGGATGAGGAAAAGCAACTGTCAAAATACTCTTATCTATTTGAACAACCACTCCACGTCCAAACACATCATGTATTATCTTATCACCTATATTATAAACTATATCTGAATTACTATCAAGTATTTGTTCTTTTACTTGTGTAAAGTTAGACACTTCTTTGAAATCTTTATCTAAGCATTCATCATCTATTTCATTTATAAAACGACTTGTTGGATTACAATTGATATCTCCATATATTGTTCTTTTAGAAGCATTTACTAACCATAGATTTTTTTTAGCTCTTGTTATCGCTACATAGCACAATCTTCTTTCTTCCTCTATTTGATCATCATCAAACAAGCTATTTGCGTGTGGAAAAATTCCTTCTTCCATTCCTATTATAAACACATTTTCAAATTCTAATCCTTTAGCAGAATGAACGGTCATAAGGGTAACGACATTATTGTTATTTTTATGTTCTTCTATATCTGCTACTAAGCTTATTTCATCTAAAAATTCTTCTAATGATACAATTCCTAATCTCTCTTCAAAGTTTCTTGTAATTGTTTTAAATTCTTCAAGGTTTTCAAGTCTAATATCTGCTTCTAATGATTTTTCACTACTTAGTTCTTGTTTTATACCTGTTTTATCCAAAATCAAATCAATTAATTCAGTAATACTTGATTTTTCTTTTAATTCCTTTAATTCTTCAATTATTTTTTTGAAGTCCATTTCTTTTCCTGAATCAATTGCCTCATACATAGGTATTCCAAGGCTTGAAGCCTTTAGAGCAATATTTTCAATTGTTTTTGCGCCTATTCCTCTTTTTGGTGTATTAATAATACGCATTAAACTAACATCATCATACGGATTATATATTAGCTTTAAATAAGAAATTAAATCTTTTATTTCTTTTCTGTTATAGAAATAAAAGCTACCAACAACTTTATAAGCAATATTTTCTCTAAGTAAAACTTCCTCAATAGCTCTTGATTGAGCATTTGTTCTATATAAAATAGCTATATCACTCTCAGGAATTCCTTTTTCTAATAATTTTTCTATTTCATCAACTACATATATAGCTTCATCTTTTTCATTTAGAGCTTTATGATATATTATTTTATTTCCATCTTTATTTGTTGTCCAAAGATTTTTTTCTTTTCTTTGTTTATTATTTTTTATAACACTATTTGCAGCATTTAATATTGTAGATGTTGATCTATAGTTTTCTTCTAGTAAAACAACTTTAGGATGATTATAATCTTTTTCAAAGTTTAAAATATTCTGATAATTTGATCCTCTAAAACTGTATATTGATTGTGATTCATCACCAACTACACAAATATTTTTATATTTTGAACTTATCATTTTACTCAGTACATATTGTGCTTCATTTGTATCTTGGTATTCATCTATTAATATATACTTATAACGTTCTTGATACTTTTTTAAAATATCAATATTAGCTCTTAGTAAAAAAATTGGTAGCATTAACAAATCATCAAAATCTAATGAATTATTATTTAATAATTTCGAAGTATATTTTTTATATACTTTATATACGTTTTTATCAAAATCAGTCATTGCATATTTTTGAAACTCTTCTGCGTCTACTAATTCATTTTTACAACTACTTATTTTATTTCTCACCGCTTTTGGATTATATATTTTAAAATCTAAGCTTAATTCCTTCATTATTTTTTTTATAACGGTTAAAGAATCATCACTATCTAAAATTGTAAAATTGCTTTTAAATCCTAATTTTTCATAATTTTCTTTTATTAATAGTAAGCCAAATGAATGAAAAGTTGATATCTGAATATTAGAGGCTTTACTCCCAAGTAATTGATATACTCTAGATTTCATTTCTTTTGCTGCTTTATTTGTAAATGTTATGGCTAAAATGTTAGCAGGATTAATATCTTTTTCTTTGATTAAATATGCAATTCTAGTTGTTAAAACTTTTGTCTTTCCACTTCCTGCTCCAGCCAAAACTAAAAGAGGCCCTTCTGTTGTTGTTACTGCCTCTAATTGTCTATCGTTCAATGTTTCTAACATACTTCACCTATTTTCTTAAAGTTTTTTTGTTTACTAATATAGATTTCATATATTCTTTTAATAAAGTCAAATCGCAAGTTGCATCAGCAATTATAACAGCTTTTATAAAATTGTCTTTATTATCAATATTACTATAATCTAATTCATATTCACCAAAATCAATCATTTTATTTATTTCTAACATGTATTGTCTAAAGAATTCTCTTTCACATCGACCATTACCTTCTCTAAAGGGATGAATTATATCCAATTTTGCATAATAATCAGCCATAAATTCAATTAGTTGGTCTTCATTAGTTAACCTATGACTATCACGTTTTGCACATTTTAATGTTTCTTCAAGATTTTCATATATAAGATGTGGTAAGCAAAATGGTATTGCTTTAGCTATATTCTCAGATCTTATTTTACCTGCAAAATCATAGATATCTCCAAATAGGAATTTATGAATACTCAAATAGTGATTTACATCAAACTTTCCTGTTATACCTTTCATATATAAATCAGCTAATTTATAATTCGTTATTAGTCTTTCTTTTTTTTCTAATTCAACTATTGTTTTAGCATCCAATTTATTTTTCAAAATATCATTTTCATCTAAATATTTAGATTTGTATCCTATAATATCATTTAATCTTGCCATTTTTTTCTTCCTTTTTTTGTATTTTAATTAAAATTTGTTTTTTATCAGGATTTTCTAACATTTGTTTGATTGTTTTAAGTTCCTCTTTTGTAGGATTCATATTTTCAATCATACTAGTTGATTCTGCATATTTTATTGCTTTTTCTATTTTATTTTTCACTTTATCACCTACAACTATCTATATAATTTGTTATTACATTAATCATTTTTGTATTATCGCCAACATATTCTTTAGGTTTAAATTTTTCTATTTTTTCAATAGCACTACCTAAATTATTTAAATCTTTACAAGGAATTATATATCCGCCTTTAGCAAATTCATCGGTTATTTCTATCTGATGATTATTTTCATGTTCTCCATATTCTTTTAATCTAGGAACAACTATTACTTTCTTTTTCATTTTTATAGCATCTAAAATTGTTCCTACTCCTCCATGAGATATTATATATTTACTCTTTTTTATATATGAATTAAAATCTTTAATTGGGATTAGATCTAATATTTTCATGTTTTTACTTTTATATTTCGTACTACCTGCTTGTACTATAACTTTTTCTTTTATATTTTTCATTTCAATTTGTTCATCAATTGCTTTTAAAAGTCGTTCAAAACTTTTATCTTGTGTTCCAAGGACTACAAAAATCATTTAAAAATCCACCCCCCGTAAATTGCTTTAGGATATAATTTTAACATGCTTTCCCATTGAACTATAAAGAGGTCCGCAAATTTATAAACGATTCTTCCCGTTACTGTTTTAGAATGGATATTTGCGAAAGTTTCAATATAGATAATTTTACTTCCAAATATTTTTCCTATACAACACATAGGTCCAGCTGAATGAGCTCCTGTTGTTACAATCACATCTGGTTTGATTTTAAAATAAAAATACAAACTTTTAAAACAGTTAGCTAGTAATTTGAAGGGATAAGTTAGCATATTATGTTTCGTTCCATATATTAAATACGATATTTTATCTTTATATTCCTCTTTTAATGATATTGTTGATTTTGTTTTTTCTGTAATTAGATAAGAATCGTATTTATTCATAATACTTTTTAATTGTAACAATTCATTTAAATGTCCACCTGTACTAGATATAAATAAAACTTTTTTCATTTTATCATTTCTTTCTATTTATAATTTCAATCCATTTCTGTTTTGTTTTTTGAGTATTAAATTCTTGAGCTTTTTTGATACCATTTGCCCCCATTATTAATCTTCTATTACGATTTGAAAGTAATTCACATATCCTTTTTATCATTTTATTTTTATCTCTATCTTTTATTAGATAACCATCCCAATTATCACTGATTATTTCGTTTGCACCTTCTGCACTACTATATGCGACACATGGAATACCATAGGCAAAAGCTTCTAAAAGAACGAGTCCAAAAGATTCTGTATAAGATGTCATAATATAAACAGAGGATTTTTCTAAATATTTATTTATATATTCTTTTTCTTGAAATCCATGTAATATTATATAATCTTCTAATTTATTATCTCTGATTTTCTTTTCTATTTTTTTTCTATCCGGTCCATCACCAATGATATTTAATTTTGAATCTGGATATTTTTGGTGTAATTCTTTAAAAATGTCAATTAAATCAAGATAGCCTTTTTCATGTGATAATCTTCCTATTGAGATTAAATTTTCTGTTTCTAATTTTGCTTTTTCTTGTGGGAAAAAGTTAATACTATTAGGTATGTATACACATTTTACTTTTTTATCTTTTAATTTTTCACTATAAAATTTAGTTAAATCTTTTGATACTAATACAAAATAGTCTAAACCTAAAACGGATTTAGTTACTTTATTTATATATCTTTTATTATTATGGTGGTGATTATGTTCCCATCCTATTTTTAAAGTTTTATCTCTTCCATATTTAGAAAGCCAATTATTATGAATATCACGAGTTGATATAATGACATCACTATCACAATTTTTAATTGCCTCTATCATTAAATTTTTCTTTAATTTTAATACTTTAAGACTTTTTTTTAGTTCTTTAAAAAAAGTTATTAATTTTAGTTTTTTTAATGATTGTTTTAGTTCTTGTTTATTTGGTTTTAGGTCAGTCATTAAATATTTTATTTTAATTTTATCGTTTAATTTAAAAACTGGTTTTTCATATAGTTTATATGTTGAAACAATATTGACTTCATAATCATCTACTAATGAATTAGCAAGATTTGAAATACAGTTTTCTATTCCTCCATATCCAAGATGAAGGGCCAAAATTGTTATTTTTTTCATGACTATCACCTAATATAATTATACTTTATATTTTGTTTATAGTAAAGAAAAAAGGAAATTTAACTATTTTCCTTTTCATAATTCCAAGCATCTTTCAACATATCTTCTAATGTTTTTGTTGCTTCAAAATTTAGTTCTCGTTTTGCTTTAGACGGATCACTATAGCATGTTGCGATATCACCATTTCTTCTTGGTGCGATTTTATATTTAATTTTAATATTATTGACTTTTTCAAATGTATTAACTAAATCTAAAACACTATAGCCTACACCTGTACCAAGGTTATATATATATAACCCTTTTTTTTCTTTATTAAGCTTTTCTACAGCTTTTAAGTGACCTAGCGCTAAATCAACAACATGAATATAATCCCTAACTCCTGTTCCATCTTTTGTATCATAATCGTTTCCAAAAATACTTAAACATTCTAGTTTTCCACTTGCAACTTTAGAAATATAAGGAACTAAATTTGCAGGTATTCCATTTGGTTCCTCACCAATAAGGCCTGATTCATGTGCACCAATTGGATTAAAATATCTCAAAATACAAATATTCCATTCATTATCAGAATTATATAAATCTTTAAGAATTTGTTCAACAAAAAGTTTACTCGTTCCATAAGGATTAGTTGTACCTCCAGTCCTACATTCTTCTGTTATAGGTATTATTTCTGGATTTCCATATACTGTTGCACTACTACTAAAAACTAATGATTTACAATTAAACTTTTTCATAACTGTTAGTAGTGTTAGAACACTTGAAACATTATTTATATAATATTCTACTGGTTTTTGTACTGATTCTCCAACAGCCTTATAGGCTGCAAAATCAATAACACAATCTATGTTATTTTCTTCAAATATTTTAGTTAATATTTCTTCATTCAACATATTTCCTTCATATAATTTTAAATCTTTATTAGTTATTTTTTTTATTTTATCTATAACTTCTTTTTTACTATTACTAAAATTATCCAAAACTATAACTTCATAATTATTGTTAAGAAGTTCAACACATGTATGACTTCCTATATATCCTGCTCCACCTGTTACAAGTATTTTCATGATTATCACCTCTATTGTAATTATACTTTATATTTAATTTTGAGTAAAGAAAAATGGAGATTATTTTATCTCCAATATATTTGTAAGCCAAGTCATAAATTTACTATCAATTTTTTCTACAAATCTTAATTTTGAAATTAATTTAAATAATAATTGACGGATCCATTCTATAATTGCACATAAAATAAATATAATGATAGCACAAGCAAATACTTTTAATAATATTGACTTCCCATATATCATTTTGCCATTATCAATTCCTATCCACTTATATAAATTCATTCTCATATAATAACTTTCATGAATTAAATATACTCCAAATGTTAAAGAACTTATTTTATTTATTACCTTATTTTTAAAATCAAAAGTTCCAAACAATAAAAACAAAGAAATTGTTTGTATAATAACTAAAGGATTATTATAAAAAATACTATAATCTTTCATAATACTAGCAAGACTATTTAAAATATTACTATCTAAAACAGCCATTTGTTTTTGAAGGTAAATTAGTGAAAAATTAAAAATTGTACATAAAATAAAAATAACAATATAGATAACACGTTTTTGCGAAATATTTATTTTCTTCAGCAAATTTTTATTTAAATTAAATTTTCTTATATATGCCCCGATAAAATACATTAATACAAATTGATATACTGAGTATCCATTTGTTGAAAATAACAAATTTCCTGTTAAAAATGGAAGAACACTAAAACATAATACTAAACATCCAATTAATTTTTTAAATTCTTTTTTATCTAAATTAACAATGAATTTATTTAAAAAAGGACTTATTATATAAGTTATAATATAACAACTAAAAAACCAATATGAATATGAGTTATAAAAAGCTATTTGTTTTAAAAATTCAACATTTGTATATTCTACTAATCCAAATACTTTAAAAATTGAATTAATAATTAAATTATAAAATGCTATTTGTAAAAGAAAAGAAATAACCTTTTTTAATTTAAATTCAGATTTACTTTGATAATAACCTGTAATAAGCATAAATAAATTAACGTGGACAACTATAATCATAAATAAAAAATTAAAACTAAAATTTACAGATCCACTTGTACGATATAATACCATTCCATGTATTAAAATGTGCCATGTAATAATAAACAACATAGATACAATTCTAAGCAATTCATAATTCGAATCTCTTACTTTTGTCTTCATACCAAAACACCACCATTGTCTTATATTATAACATAATAACGTGTAAAAAAAAAGCCTATTTTTTATAAGCTTCCCTATATTCACCGGTTAAAATATTATCTATCCATTCTTGATTATTTAGATACCAATCAACTGTTTCTTTAATACCTTTTTCGAAAGTATATGTTCTATCCCATCCTAATTCTTTTTCTACTTTTGTAGAGTCAATAGCATAACGCAAATCATGACCAGGTCTATCATTAACATATGTAATCAAATCTTCTGATTTTCCCATTTGTTTTAAAATGGTTTTAACAACATCCAAATTTGTTCTTTCTGAGTGACCACCTAAATTATAAACTTCCCCAACACGGCCATTTCTTACAATTAAATCTACGCCTATATTGTGATCAATAACATGAATCCAATCTCTAACATTTTCACCTTTTCCATAAACTGGTATAGGTTCATTTTTTAAAGCTTTTGAAATAACTACAGGAATTAACTTTTCAGGAAATTGATATGGTCCATAATTATTCGAACATCTAGAAATAGTTGTAGGAAGTCCAAATGTTCTATGATATGCCCCTACTAATAAATCCGCACCTGCTTTACTTGATGAGTATGGACTTGAAGTATGAATTGGTGTATCCTCTGTAAATAATAAGTCTGGTCTATCAAGAGGTAAATCTCCATAAACTTCATCTGTCGATACTTGATGATATCTTTTAATATTATACTTTCTTGAAGCATCCATTAAAACTTGAGTTCCTATTATATTAGTGTTTAAAAATATTCCAGGATTTTTAATTGAATTATCAACATGACTTTCAGCAGCAAAATTAATTACTACATCAAACTTTTTATCATTAAATAATTTATCGATAAACTCTCTATCTGTAATATCTCCTTTTACAAATTCAAAATTTTTCATATTTTCTAAATCTTTTATATTATTATAATTTCCTGCATAAGTTAGGGCATCTAAACACACAAAATAATCTTCTGGGTATTTATTTACAACATAATGCATATAATTACTACCTATAAATCCTGCTCCACCAGTTACTAAAAATTTCATAAATTACCTCTTTTCCTAATCTATATTATTTTCTAATTCTTTACTATATCTTTCAACTGCACTTTGCCAAGTTGGTAACATTTCAAATCCATTATCTATTAATTTTTGTTTACTCAATTTTGAATTTCTTGGTCTATATGCTTGTTTTGTACCAGTTATTTTTAAATACTCTTCAGTTGAAACTTTATTTACTTTAACGTCCTTATTATTAACTTTAAAAATATATTCAGCAAATTCAGCCCAACTACAAAAGCCATCATTATTTACATGGTAAGTTCCATATTTATCAGTTTTAGCCATATCAACTAATATTTTGGCTAAATCAACAGTATATGTTGGACTACCTATTTGATCATCTACAATATTTAATTCTGTTTTTGTTTTTGAAAGCTTTAACATAGTTTTTATAAAATTATTTCCATTTATTCCAAATACCCATGAAATTCTAACGATAAAGCTATTTTTATATTTTCTAGCTTCTTGTTCTCCTAAAAATTTAGTTTTACCATAAACACTCATAGGATTAACAGAATCAGTTTCTAAATATAAACCTTCTTTTGTTCCGTCAAAAACATAATCCGTACTTATATAGAAAAATTTTGCGCCAATTTTTCTTGAAGCATCCATTATACTTCTTGTTCCTTCTACATTGACTTTATATACAGCATCTTCACAGTCTTCTGCTTTATCAACAGCTGTCCAGGCTGCACAATGAAATACCACATCAGGTTTTTCTTTAGTGATCAAATCCATTGTTGCTACTTCATCAGTTATGTCTAATTCTTCTTTATCTATAGCAATAATGTCATTATATCCTCTTTTTTTTAATTCTCTAACAATATCATATCCAAGTTGTCCTTTATAACCTGTTACTAAAAATTTCATTATTTATTCCTCCTAAATTTAGTTTTACATTCAGCTAAAGTTTCACGATTAATATCCTTTTCTGATAAAATTGGTTTTTCTATATTATATTTTTCAAATATTTCCTTCCAATTAATACCTATTTGAGGATCATTCCAAAGAATTCCACCTTCTAATTCAGGTGCATAATCATTATCAATTAAATATTGGAATATTGTATTATCTTCTAAACTTACAAATCCATGTGCGAATCCACGTGGGACATATAGTTGTCTATTATTATCAGGTGTTAAAAGAACGCTTGTCCATTTACCATATGTTTCTGAGTCTTCACGTATATCAACTACTACATCAATTGCAGCGCCACTAATAACTTCAACTATTTTAGCTTGACATTTAGGATCTTCTTGAAAATGTAATCCCCTTACAACACCTTTTGAACTTTTACTTCTATTAGCTTGGACTACTCGTTCAAATCCTAATTCATCTAAATTTTTTTGAATAAAATACGGCGAAAAATATCCCCTATCATCTCCAAAGCGGTCTGGTTCTAATATATAACAATCTAACAAATTCGTTTCTATTTTTTTCATTATTTATCTCCTTTTTAAAACTTTTTTTAGATATTTACCATAAGTGTTCTTATGAAGTAATTCTGCTCTTTTTTCTAATTGTTCTTCATTAATCCAATTATTATCATACGCTATTTTTTCTGGACAACATATAACTTTATCTTGATTGCTTTCAATTGCCTTAATCATATTTGCTGCTTCTAATTGACTATCGAATGTACCCGTATCAAACCAAACAAAACCTTCTTCTAGTTTTTCAGCTTTTAATTTTTCATCTTTTAAATAGAAATCATTTAAAGTAGTTATTTCTAATTCTCCTCTTGCTGATGGTTTTACTTCTTTAGCTTTTTGACTAACACCACTAGGATAAAAATATAATCCTGTGATAGCATAATTTGATTTTGGTTTTTCTGGTTTTTCTTCTACACTAAGAACATTATTATTTTTATCTAACTCCATAATTCCAAATCTTTCTGGATCTTTTACTTGATTACCAAAAATAGTAGCTGTTCCTAATAATGCATTGTTCTTTGCATGATTAAGTAAGTTTTCAAAACCACTTCCATAGAAAATATTATCACCTAAAACCATTGCACAGGCATCATTTCCTATAAATTTTTCTCCTAAAATAAAAGCCTGAGCAAGTCCATCTGGTGAAGGTTGAATCATATATTCCAAATTAAGACCAAATTGTTTTCCATCCTTTAAAAGATTTTTAAATCCTTGTTGATCTTCTTTTGTCGTAATAATTAATATATCTTTAATACCAGCTAACATTAAAGTTGACAACGGATAATAAATCATTGGTTTATCATATATTGGCATCAATTGTTTACTTATTCCCTCTGTAATGGGATAAAGTCTTGTTCCAGATCCTCCTGCAAGTACAATCCCTTTCATTTTTTTATTATTGTCAGGGATAATATCTTCATCTAGATAAGATAGTGGTATTTTGTAGATTTCGGTTATTTTTTTTATTTCTTCTAAACTTAACTTTCTTGTTCCTTTTTCTATTCTTATAACTGCATCACGTCCAATACCTAACCTATTTGCAAGCTCCTCCTGAGTTAGATTATTCATTAGACGTAATTTTTTCAATTTACTTTGAATACTATTCATTTTATCACCCTAATATATTAGTATCACAAAATGTTGAAAAATTCAACATTTATATATTAAAAAAATAGCATATAAATGCTATTGATTATTTTTTTCAGCTTTAACATAAAATTTATTAATAAACTTTGCTATAAAATCTGGCCAAAATCTTTTAAACATTTCTAAATCTTCTTTAGTTCTTGTTCTATCATTAATTAGTTCTGTTGTAGTTGATTCATCATGAACTCTATGGCCCATTAATTGTTTACTTACATATATAAATGAGCCATTTTTTTTACTTAATTTTTCCCATGCATGCCAATCAATATCACATTTAAATTCATACTCAAAAAGAGGTAAATCAATTTTTTTTCTATTGAAGGTTACAGATGGACATCCTATTGGATTACCAAAACATAAACTAAAACGTTTATTAAATTTATATTTACTAAATTTTCTAATTTTTAACGGATATAATAGTATTTTTTTGATATTTAAATTTGTATTTTTATATACTTTCCCAGAGTTTTTAATTTCGTAATAATGTGGAAAAATAATCAAAGCTTCTTTATTTTTTTTATAAGCCTCTACCATACTATAACTATATTCATAATCATAAATATCATCTTGATGTGCTACCGTAACAAGTTCTGTTTTACCACAACTTATGGCAAAATCAAAATCCCCACCTATACTTCTATGTTCTTTATTCTCAATAATTTCCAAATTATACTTCTTCGCAATTTTATCAATAAATTTATTTGGTGTAGATGTTGCAATTACAACTTCACTCCTATATTTTTGATTCAATACTGATTTTATACATTCTTCTAAGTATTTTGACTCTTTATACGCTAGTACTACAAATGTATGAATACTATTTGTTTTCATTTTTCAATTTCTTCTTTCTATAATTCATAAATTTAGGAATTAATGAATTAATTATGTTATATCTTAATTTTGGAAATGGTTTAGTAAAAAAATTAAATATTTTCCAACAAGTAAAATATAAAAGCCATCCATCTTCATCTTTTACTTCTTTCCAAGGTGTCATATTTAAATATTTTTTATAATCATTTCTATACTTATGTGTATTATATTTTCGCCAAGGTCGCTCTTCACCCAAATAATGAATAATAATAGGATTTTTTCGAGAAGAAATATAATCATCTTTTTTTATGTAATTAGAATATTCTAAAGGCTTCATTAATCTACAACAAAAGTTATATGAATATTGATCAAAAATATTATAATAATTATATTTAGGAGAAATGGTAAAAATTTGATCTTTTAAAACAGCATTTATTGCATCTTGATCCGCTGCAAAAAGTCTCCCATTTTGTTCCTTATAATAATTAATTATTTTATCTTGTATATTATATTTTCTCCATTTTTTTAAATCAACCAAAAGTACACCAGAATTATAATATGGATATTCTTTTAACCCTAATTTTTCTTTTCTTTTCTTATTAGCTGTTGGTTCTATACTCATTCCTATTATTTTATTTTTCATATCTAAATTCCATAATTCACCCAAACAACCTCTAACTATTGTATCACCATCTAAATAAATAATTTTATCAATATTTTTAGAAAGAATATTTCCCATTAAAAGTCGTGCCAAAATTACTTTATTCCAACCTAATGTGTCAAAATTAAAATTGAAATATTTGTTTAAATTTTCAAGTTCTATTATTTCAATATTCCTTTCATATTTTTTTACTAACTTTTGCATTTTTTTCTTATTGTTTATTGTAATTCCATAAGAAATAATATAAAAATTGATATCTTTAATTTGTTTATTATTTTCACATATAGAACAAATTCCAGCTCCAACTTGAGGAACAAATTTATCATTTAATGTATATAAAATATTCATAATTCACCTCTATTTTATTTAAATCTAATTTTTTTCATTCTTTTTAAAACAAATATTAAAAATTTGTTTAAATGTATCTTAGTCATAAAGTTGAAAAGATTAACAGCAAAATTTATTGAAAAATTCTCATATTTTTGCCAATGAAATTTAATTGGTTTTGAAGTTATTTTCAAGGATTTAAGCCAATTATAATCATTTATATAGATATTATTTAAATCATTTAAATTGTGTCCATCTAATTGAACAACTATATTAAGAACTAATGTTTTTAAATAAAAGAATTCAACTGTAGAATTACTATATTTATGAAAATTAACATTTTTATTTAGTGCTTCTAAAACATTTTTACAATCTTGTAATGGTCTATTTTCAAAATTTGATGTTATAGAATCAGCATTTTTATATATAATATAATCTTGATTACTATTTATTTCAATATTATTCGATCTTGAATATGCACACAAGCAAAAATATAAATCCTCAAAAACATTAAAATGTGCAAACTTAACATTATTATCAATTAAATATTTTTTTCGATAAAGTTTAAACATTGTAGAAGTAAATTTAAATTCTGTCCAATAATTTTTTTTAGGAATCATATCTATTAAGACATTTCCTTTATCATCAAATTCCTTAAATCCACTTATTACAATATCTGTATCAGGTTTCAAGCACTTCACCATATTTTTTATAGCATCTTTAGATAATTCATCATCTGAATCAACGAATGTCACATACTCGCCACTTGCTTTTAATAATCCATTATTTCTTGCAGCACCAGCACCACTATTTTTTTGATTTAAGACAATTACATTATCATATTTACATTCATAACTATTAATAATTTTTAGTGACTCATCTTTTGAGCCATCATTTACTAATATAATTTCAATATTTTTATATGTCTGATTTAGTAAACTGTCACAGCATCTTTGAATCGTTTTTTGAGAATTGTATACAGGAACAATTATACTTATTTTAAGATTATCAGTCATCATTATCACCCAAATCTATTTTACATGAAATTTTCTTATTAAAATTTTTAACAGAATTTTACTAAATTTCAATTTATATGACATTATTACAATATTGATTGCAAGATTTATATTAAATGGCTCTGTTTTATTATACATTATCGAAAAATTCATATCATGTTTTTGATAAAAATCTTTAATAAAATTAATTCCTTCTTTATAATATTTTTCTAATTCCCTATAATTTAAAACCCTTGATTTATCATATAAATAATTCGTAAATAATTTTAAAAAGAAGAATTCTAATTGCTTTTTATTTTGTTCAATAAAATTTCCTTTAGTCGATTTTATACATAAATTTTTAATTAACCCATTAATGTCTAAATCTTTTTTTAAATCCATATTCTTAGTTACTGAAAAGTCATTAGAAACATTATTATATCCAGAATAGTCTGTGCATTTTACCTTAGAAGTATTTATGTATGTATCCAATGAAAATGTAATATCTTCTCCTACTTTTAAATCATTAAAAATTATGTGATTATCAATCAAAAATTTACTACGATAAAGTTTTGCCCAAATTACCATTTGTCTAAATTTTGATAATTCATTTGGTAAAATTTTTCTAGTAAATACTATATTGTGATTTAAATCAACCTGATTATATCCACCAATAATAATATCATTATCTCCTATCATTTTTACCATTTGACTTATAAAATCTTCATCTAGATAATCATCAGCATCCAAAAATGTAATATACTTTCCTGTTGCTTTTTTTATACCAAAATTTCTTGTTTTTCCAACACCTGAATTTTTTTTGTTATATACTTTAATTATATTAGGATATTTTTGTTCCCAAAATTTTATTATTTCTAGTGAGTTATCTAAAGATCCATCATTTATTAATATTAATTCAATATTTTCATAATTTTGATTTAGTACACTTTTTATTCCATCAGATATAAATTTTTCAGCATTATACACTGGTACGATTACTGTTACTTTATCCATATATTTTCTACACATCAACTAATATCCAATCATCTTCATAAATATCTGTTTGGACATTTTCCCCTTTATATGATAGATTACCCCATCTGCTTGGAGCAATCACAATTTTACTTTCATTTGTTGATAAATATTGTGCCCACCAACTAAATGTACTATTTGAAATAATAAAGTGCTTGCAACTATACATTAATCTTAATTTTTCCCAAGTTGGATCATCACCAGTTTCAAAATATGTTTGTTTAGGAAATTTCATATTTTTTTTACACCATTCTACATCATCACTAAAGACAAAAAACGTTGGATTATTTATTTTTTTCTTAATTAAATTTATTGCAGTTTCAAAATATTTTTCATCACATACATAAAGATTTTTTTTAAAATGAGGGTCACTTACAAAATCACCTCGTCTTATTGTAATACAAACCGAATTTGTTTCTAAAATTTGATTATACAATTTTTTGTTTTTTTCCAACAATCCATATTTTGGTGTAAATTCTTTTTGTAAAACTTCTTTAATGTCATCAAAATATTTTGGTGATTCAAATGTACCATAAAAAACAGTATTTTTAACTCCATAATCATGAAAATTATAAAATCCTAACCTAAAACTATATAAACCGCTTTTATTTAATTTTTCCTCTATTTTATTTTCAAATTTATATAATTTTCTATTATATTCAACACTATAATTAAATTTATCTCTAGCTGCATTATAAAATTTAACAAAATTTAAATAGTTATTAAGTGTTTTTTGCTTTAATGTCATTTTTATACGACCTTTAATTATTGGACTAATATTAAAGTCTGATAATTCTTCTTTATAACCAACATTATCCTTATCATAAACTTCAGAAAAATCTAATAAAATTTGATCATTTGGTCTATATTTTAATTGAAATGCTCTAACTGTAGCGTATTGAAACATTTGATTTCCTAATCTACCTATTACATGTTTACTTATCATTTAATACATCTCCCAATTTCCTATTTTTAATAATATTTAATAAAATCTTTTTATTTTTTACAAAAATTAATACAGTTGAAAAAATTAAAGCTAAATAACGAACAAAAATATTGTTATTAGTTAAAATATATATACATGCTATTCCAGTAAGAATTAATGACATTACCATAATAAATTTAACATCATAAATTTTTCTTTTTTCTATTCTTTTCATTTCAAAATAATGTAATACAAATAATACAAAATAACTAAAGAAAGTTGTATAGGCTGCAGCTTTATAACCAAATTTATTTATAAAAATATAATTTAATAACAAATTCAACAATGCAGCTATTACAGAAAATATAGCGATCTGTTTGTTTTTTTTGTAAAAATACTCGATATCGTAAAAGTAAATATACATTACTTCAAAAAATATACCAACACATATTGGTGCAATTATAAAAGAAGCCTCGTAATACTCTTTTCCTAAACATAATTTTATCATTTCTGGCGAAATAGTAAACAATCCTAAACATAAAAACCAACAAAGAGTAGTTAACAGTTTTGAATTTTTTTCAATTGTTTCTATTTCATTATTTTTCATTCTTCTATATACCCATGGAGACCAAGGCATTAACAATTGAATTAAAATTAAATACAATATATTTGATATTGTATATGCCATACTATATACCCCAGCTGCATTATTTCCAGCAATATTTCTTATCATTAATAAATCACAACTTGTAAGCATAATTTGAGCTAATAAATGTGGAATCATAGGAATACAAATATGTAAAGTTTTTCTTATATAATCTCTATTAAAAGAAAATTTTCCCTTAACCAAAATAATTATTCCATAAATTAGTCCAAATATAATATTAAAGGTTTCAATTCCAATAATTCTTCCCAAATATTTATGACTCGATAATACATACGACAAAACTAATGATATAATTTGAGAAATAGGTGATGATAATAAATTATTAATAAACAGTAATTTATATTTGTTTTTAAAATTCCAGTAATTTGTTAGAATAGTTCCACCATTTATCATAAATATAATTGAGAACATTAAAGTCATCATTTTAGTATCAAAGCCAAAGATATTATTAAAAAAGCTCCTAAATATAATATAAATTATATACATAAAAATACAAAACAAACTAGAAAAAATATATATAGATGATAAATATTCATAATCATTTCCATCTATATCTAATATCATTCTATTTATAGAAATATAAACAGATAATAGGCATATAATAGTTAAAATGCTTTTTAAACTATTAAAACTTGAAGCAATACCTAAATCTGCTACTGTTATGATTCTCGTTATAACAACTGTAGAAATTAATGAAACTATAATTGTTACACCACTAGTAAAAACATTGCATATTATAGACTTTAAAGTTTTTTTTGAATCAGTTGTACTATTTTTTTCCATCTTTTTCAACCTCATGTTTTAAAAGTGAGATTTCTTGGATTAACATAGTAGTTTTTTTCTTTTGACCTGCAATCATCACTGTTAAAGAAATTGTTATCATAAGCAAAACAAAGATAAAAATTCCAACAACCATATTTGCCATGGTCACAAACCCAAATAATCTTGAAATCCATTCAAATAAACTTGGAATTAAACTAACTAAAAAAATGATAATGCTAGATAAAATCCAAATTAATGAGTATTTTATTGGAATTCTTCCTTTTTTTAATATTTTTATTACTACTATCATCAACAACAATGATACAATAACCAAGCCTAATCTTAAATTAAATGTCATTATTTTTGCCTCCTTGAACCAATTATTAAAATGGATAATACAACATTAATCATATAATATATATTTTTCCAAGATTTAATTGATGAAGTGCCACCTTTTCTTTCATTCATTTTTACATCGACTTCTGAAACTCTATAACCTTTTTTTATTAATTCAACCGTTGTTATTGGCTCAGGATATTCAAGTGGATATTCAAATGCAAATTCGTGAATTATTGCTTTATTACACGCTCTAAATCCAGATGTTGTATCATATATCTTTTTCTTCGAAACTAATTTTATAAAAAATGATATTATGTTAATTCCTATTCTTCGAGCAAATGTAGAATTAAAATTTTCATCGCTTTTTTTAACAAATCTAGAACCAATCACAAAATCAGCTTTTCCATTTAAAATAGGTTCAACAATTTTTTTTACATATCTAACATCATGTTGTCCATCTCCGTCATATTGAATTGCTATATCATAAGCATTTTCATAAGCGTATTTATATCCTGTTTGAACAGCACCACCTATACCAAGATTATGGATAAGATTAACTGTTGGTATATGGTTATTAAAACATATTTCACTTGTTTTATCTGTTGAACCATCATTAATGACTATAACATCATAATTTGTTTTGTTTTGTTTGTTGTAGTTAATAATTGTTTTATAGGTTTTTAATATATTTTCCTCTTCATTATAGGCAGGGATTATCAATAAAATCTTTTGATTTTTTTTTGATTTTTGTTTTAATTCCGGTTTTGTATAGTTTTTCATATCATCACTTCTTTTTTCCTTTTGTATAACAAATAATCCTAGTAATATTAAAGTTAAATAGTTTATGTATACATATCTTAAATCTTGAGCTAAATTAACTGGTAACAAAGATAGAGTATTTAAAAACATTGGTAATAAAAGTAAAAAGTATTTTTTATTTTTATTCTTATGACATAAATATATTGTAATTAATAATGATATATATAAGATCAATCCAGGTTGATAAAAATACTTTAAAATTCCATCATATGTATAATTAATAAGTTCTGTATTTTCTTCTTCTATTTTTGGAATTTTGCTATTTATACTTTTATCAAAGCCATAATCCCCTTTTTTCCATTCCGTAAATGGATATACATATATGTAACCATAATCGATGGAGTTTACCCCAATCAATAATGAATCTGCATTCAAATAATGTTTAATAAAAATTTCTGGATTTTTCAAAACATATTTTATAAACAAATCTTGATACTTTTTTTGATGCTTAATCATATATTTTTCATTTATTTTGTCTGGCTTGAATGTTGAATTTATTAAAAATGGATTATACCTTTTTTTCCAATAATTTATATCAATAATATTATCTAAAAATTCCAAATCGTTTTTTGATATTTTCTCTTCTTGTATATAAGAGCCAAAAATCCATGTTATATACTGATTTACCGTACCAATTGCCACTTCATCTTTCTTTTTGACTTCTTTTTCCAAATATATTGATTTAGGAATTGATATTGCAAAAAGAAGGACACCAAATGTTAAATAAACTATTAAAAGCTTTTTTATACTATTTTTATTATTTTTTAAAACTAAAATTGTAAAAATTATAAAATATAAAACTACAGCAACTATTGCGTTATGTCTATAACTATAAATTAAAAACAATAACAATCCTAAACATATATAATCAAAAATATTCATTTTATATTTTTTTTCTTTAGCAAAATAATATGTAAGAAAAGCTAACATCATAAGATAATATGAATACAAAACATCTTTCCATAAAGTTATAGAATACATACTAATTATCGGAATAAGACTTATTAAAAACGTATATATTACTTGTCTACCATAATTATTCTTTCTTGTTTTATTACAAATAATAGACCAAAAGAAACTAAAAATAAAGATTTGAAATACTAAAACTGCTCTTGGACTATTCCAAAATTTTGAAATAATTAACATAAAGTATGTACTAAAAAATGGATGCGCATTATTAATAGTTCCGTTTTGAACTTGATTCCACTGATTAATACCGTCATAAGTAATAAGACCAGGGTAATATGAAAAAAGCAATATTATAAATATTAAAAATGGAATTAAAAAAATAATAATATCTTTATATGTTTTTTTTAATAAGTTCATGTTACCACCTACGTTAATTATACAGGAAAAACGACAATATAGCAATAAATATATTACCTACCAAAGTTTAAAAAAAAGATTGACTTTATTTATCAATCTTTATTTTTCTTAATTAAACATAACATTTGTATCAACCGCACCATTTATTCCAGGATAATACTCTGATCCATATTGCCATATTCTATATGATCCAGGATAATTACAAACATAATTATATTGAGCAATCCAAGTGACATAACTACGAGCTAACTCTGTTAATCTATTTAAGGCATAATTTTTACCAGTATAAACTCTTGCTGTATAGCCATAATTTGACATTCTATTTATATAAGTTGTAATAATTGCTTCATAAGTTGCTTGGCTTATATTATCAGAAGCATCTGCATGAGTAGTCCATTTTTCAATATCTAGATAAACTCCCAATGTTGGATTGGCTCCATATTCTTTTATTAATCTATTAGTATAATCAGCTTCCCAAATTGCTTCTTGAGAATTTTCTGCATAACTAAACAAATAGATTCCATAAGGAATATTCAATTCATTAAGCTTTTGAATATTTCTTTTAGCCTGTTCATCAAGTAATGTACTACCTAATCCTATTCTTAAAATAACACCATCTACAGTATTTGAATTTTTTAATGCATACCAATCTATTTCACCTTGAAATTTAGAAACATCTATAATTCTTTTTACATTTCTTCCAATAAGTTGACCTAATGAGTTGAAAAAGCATTTTTCACCCATTACTATATGCCAACCAGTTAGATAATATCCATTAGATTGTAAATAGTAAGTATTTCCATTTATAACTTGCCATCCACCTTTTAATTTACCATCATTTCCAAAAGTATATTCAATTCCATCTATATTAAAAGTGCCTGTTTGCATTACGCCTATTTCATCAAAATAATATAGTGTTCCATCTATCACAAACATTCCTGTTCGCATGGCTCCACCTAATCGACTAAAGAAATATGTTCGCCCCTCTATTTCTTGAAACCCTGTTTGCATTTTTCCGTCTGATTCAAAATAATATTTTTTTCCGTCTATTTCTTGTAATCCTAACGCCGAGATAGTTATGCAATTACAACAAATTGATAAAATAATTAACAAAAATATAGATTTAATTTTGTTATTAATCATAATCATCCCTCCACTGCATTTATACTCTAAAATATTTATATTTTCTTTACATCTAAAATTTAATGCTATTATATCATGTATGTGCCTAAATATAAATACTTTAAATTTAATTTTTCATATTAAGCACATCCTTGTATAAAAAAAATAATATATATTCATATTATTTTCTTAATTTAAAGTTTCTCAATTTTTCTAATATTTTCCATCCTTTTGAATTAATTACTAAATCATATTTCCTACTCAATTCACTATACTTATAATTTAAATCTCCTATGTTATTTTTTAATTGTCTTATTTCTTCTTCATAGTCTTTTTTTTCCACACAATACTTATTTTGTAATAAATTCAAATGTTTTATAACGACTTTTCTAGTATTTCTTTCATCTTTTTTTGATTCCAAATAATACTCAATTTCTGGTAATAATTCAGAATGCTTTTTGCCTTTACTAGTTTGAACAAAGTTTTTACACTGTTCAATCAATTTTTTTCTTAATTCCAAATATTTAGTTTTATTTTTCTTTGGTTTGTCAAAATCTATATTGACTTTTTTCAATTCATTACGATTTATATAATTTAAATATATAAGATAACTACCTATTCTGTCTTTGTTTTCTTGACATGATGTATCATACAATAATAAAACTGGAGTTTCAAGTGCCAAACAAGGTAACGAACAATGTAGTTTAGTCGTTATTACCATATATGCCCCTTGATAAAGTTTTAATACATCTTCTACTCTTTTTTTTCTTTCTTCCCAAGTTTCATCAGAAAATGATTTCTTTTTAACATCTTGCTTAAATTCAATAATTTTTCTTTTTGTTTTACTCTTAATGTACTTAATTTCGTCTTTAGATAAACCATTAACAACTATATAATTACCCTTTTCCACACTAGAAAATTTATCCAAAGTTAACGTTAAACATCCAGAAAAATATGATTCTACTCCAAGCTTATTTAACATTTTTTTTGTATGATTATCCCTGCACCCAACGGGACCATAATTTTTTAAAGATTTAATAACATTTCTATTTAAATAATCTGATCCAACTTCTATACCTTTATAGTATTCAATATATTTAAAAAATACTGATGTATATAATGGATATATATATGGTGAAATATTAAAATTAAAACCATCATGAATATACCACGCATTCATTATTGTAGCCACTTTTTCTTTTTTGTTCGGAGCGAACATTTCTATATTTTCACGATCTATCATATAATCTATTTTTGGTAAAAATTTTGAGGCGGCATAAGATTGAATATCATCACCAATATTACCCGTATCTTTATAATATAATAATCCATATTTCATTTTATCACCTAATTAATTTACTTATTGTTTTTAATGATTTATCAGAATAATTCTTCCTATATTTTTCATATTCTTTTAATATTTGTTTCTTGTTTTTTTGGACCATTTCTATTTTCTGAACAATTTCATTTATATCATCATCACTATTTAAAACTACTTGTTCCTTTAAATAATCCCAACCATCAAACATATCAGTATTACTAACAATACACGGGATTCCCATATCAAAGCTTTTTAAAACAATTAGAGTATTAAGATTTGAAAAAGGACAATATAAATTAACTTTATTTCCACTTAAAATCTCATTATACGATTCATATTTTTTAATATTCAAATCAAAATCTTTTCCAAAATCAATAGTTGAGTTCATATTATTCATAACTTTGACTTCTTCAAATCTATAAAAAGCACAAGCACTCAACATATTGTAAAAATTTGAAATTTCATCGTAATCCATTCCTATAATACCTATTTGATTTAAGATTTTTACTTTTTTGTTTTTTTGATTTATATCAAACATTAAGTATTTAAATTTATAATTTGATTTAAAAATTGTATATAAATTAAAATCTAAAGCATAAATTTCATCTATCAATTTTCTGCTTTTATACTCAATTATTTGTAAAAAATAATTATATATATCAATGTTAGAAAAACAAGCAATAGAATATTTAAAAATCCAACAAATCTTAAGTTTTTTTTCTAAAAGTGGTAACAATTCATAAAAAATATATGAATAATCAAAAAAGATAATTTTATTATATTTTTTATTTAAATCTTTTGCCAAAACTTTTATCTTTTCTTTTGATAAATTTTTTTCAACAATCTTTATATTTTTTTTATCAAATGAATAATTCAAGCTTTCTAAATACTCAATGTTTTCTTCTGAAATCAACAACAAATATTTATTTTTCATTTTTTACCTCCTGAATTTTCAAATATTCCTCTACGCCTTTTTTACTAAGGGCTTCATTATTTAAATACCACTCATTATATAACTTAATAATTTCATTTTTATTTTCTAAACATTGTTTTATTTTTAATGATATATCTATTGAACTTGATTCATTATTAACAACAAGATACTTTTCCAGTTGGTGGTTTTTAAAATAATGATGATTATTTCCTGTTAAACAAGGAACACCAGTAGAAAAGCTTTCTATTGGTAACATTGGAGCACATTCAGAAAAAGTAACATATAAATTTATATCATTTTTTCCCATTCTTTTTAGTAACTCTTCGCGTGGAATAGGATTTTCTGACCCTTCAATTTTTAAACCAAGCAAATCACAAAATGTCATAGCCTGTTTTGTCATAGGAACCATATCAATAATTATTTTTTTATCATTTAATAATGAAACTGCTGCAATTTGATCAAAAACGTTTTTTCTAAAATCCTCTGTTTTAGCAGCATATATTCCAATTCTTTTTTTTGTTTGATAGTTTTTGTTTTTCTTTGGTTTTAAAGATACCCTATTTCTAAGTAAAACAATATCACAACCTTGATTTTTATAAAAATCAACTAAGCTTTCCTTACACGTTGCTATTTGATTAATAATTCCTTCTTTATGTAATTTGAAAATTTCCATATTTCGTTGCCAACCATAAGGTTCTGTAACTTGAGAATGGCTGCCATGAAAATAAGTTTTTAAAATAATTCCTTTTTTATGTAAATAAATACATAAATCTTTCCATCCTATACAAAAGCCACTAAAAATAACTTCTTTTATATTGTTGTTGATTATATAATTTCCGATCATTTTAATGTCTTTTTTTCTAAAAATTTCAGTACAATAAACCACATTATCAAAAAGTTCATTTGTTGCATTTCTAACACCCATCCAATTTGGATTTACAAAAGCAACATAATTGCAATTATTAAATTTTTGGATATTTTTGTACGTTTTGTTTAAACCCTCTAAGTACTGTTTAGTGATTTTTTCTTTTTTTCTTTTATAAACAATTACTGGATGCAAAATTATTCTAATACATTTTCTCACAATTTTTTTAAAGAACCTACAACCTTTTATAAATCTTAATCCATTTTTTTTACCTAAAGTTCGATAAATTTTATTTTCACGTTGTTCCCATTTTGGAACCCAACTTGCATCATAATAATGAATCATACATGTATCATCCGTAAAAATATTGTTTTGAAAATCATATGAGTAAGGATAAAAATAATCTCTTCTATAAATTATTTCGTTATGTTTTAATTTTTGTGTTTCATCTAATGTTGAATCATAATCATCTAAAATAGAACTAATTATTCTTGGAATACTAATCGAATAAATATTATCTATATCAAAAAAACTTTGTGAACGATAAAATTTCAACATTTCTGTAGCCAAATAGCTATGTTTTTTTGGTTCATACCATACTCCACAAGCAATCATATGAGAATCTTCAACACCAAGAAATCCATTACCTGTATTTAATAATTCATCTATATTCTTAACAACTTCCATATCAGTATCAAAATAAATACCACCATATTCATATATTGCTTTAGTTCTAGCATAATCTGCAACAAAAGCCCATTTTTTGTTTTCATAAGCTTCTTTTATAAATGGACATTCCTCTAAATCAACATTTTCTTCAGACCATCTAATTATTTCATAATCTGGTAAATATTTCTTCCAACTTTTAATACATTTTTTAGCTAACTTTGGTAGCGGTTTATCTCCAAACCAACAATAATGTATATATTTTTTTTCCATACTACAACTCCTCAACAAAATTTCTTTCTAATTTTTTAAATATCATATATCCAAGACCTAAGGCAGCAAGACTAACTAATCCTACAATTCCAAGTGAAGTCATATTAGGTAATTGATGATAATATAAAATATCACGATATGCATTTATTAATTGAGCAATAGGATTAAAAGTTATAGCCCATTGAAATTTTGCAGGTAACATATCTGGAGTATAAATGATTGGTGTTACATAAAAAGCAAGCATCAATACAATACCGACAAAATGATCAACATCTCTTACGAAAACTACAATAGCTGATAAGATAAAAACAAGCGCTAAAGTAATTATATATTGAATTAAAATAATAAGCGGAAATAACAATACATGCCAAGTAACTCCAACACCACCAAATATTATAAATACAAACATAATAATACAAGTTATAAGAAAATTAACTAATGTACTAGTAACAATCGAAACCGGTAAAATTTCACGTGGAAAATACACTTTTTTCAATATTCCTTCATTGGCAACTATACAACCACATCCCTGTTGAACTGCCGTTGTAAAAAAGTTCCATGGCATTAAAGCAACAATCATAAAAATAGTATAATTTTCAACGTTAATTCTTAAAATAAAAGGAAAAACAAAAGAATAAACTAACAATTGTAGTAAAGGATTTAAAAAGGTCCAAATAACGCCTAACCAAGACCCCTTATATTTTCCTCTAATATCTTTTTTTATATTAGTTTTTAATAATTCTCTATAATTATAAAGTTCTTTCATCAAATTCATCTAATCACCCACAAACCTTAATATATTCTTCTAATACATCTGGAACATTTCCATCCATTCTGATCTTTCCTTTGTATAACCAAACTGCACGATCACAGAATTGTTTAACTTGTCCCATACTATGCGTTACAATAACAATTGTTTTTCCGGCTTTTTTCAATTCTCTTAATTTATTAAAACATTTTTCTTGAAAATGTTGATCTCCTACGGCTAAAATTTCATCAATAAGTAAAATATCTGCATCAACATTTATAGCAATAGAAAAAGCAAGGCGCATATACATTCCTGAAGAATAAGTTCTAACAGGATTATCTATAAATTCTTGAAGCTCTGAAAATTCAATTATTTCTTCAAGTCTTGCATCTATTTCTTTTTTTGTTAATCCAAATATAGCTGAATTAAAATATATATTTTCTCTACCAGAAAAATCAGGATGGAATCCAGCTCCTAACTCTAAAAGAGAAGTAAGTTTCCCATTTACTGAAATTTTTCCTTTATTAGGATATATGATTTTAGTCATTAATTTTAATAAAGTAGACTTACCACTACCATTTGTTCCTATTAAAGCAACACTTTCTCCTTTTTTGATTGTTAAATTAATATCTTTTAATATATGTAAAACATCATTTTTACTTTTATCTTTTGTGAAAAACAAAATTTTTTCTTTCAAAGTATTAGCTCTATCGTAGTATAGTTTAAAATCTTTGTTAACATGACTTACTACTATTGCATTCTTGCTTTTCATTTATACACTTCCTTTTCATTATATTCATTACATATTATATCAAAAAAAGCCACATTAACACAAGGCTTTATTATCTTAAACTAATATAAATAAAACAATATAATTTTGTTAAAAATTTATTTTTTTCTATCAACGCTTTATTCTTACTACGATTTTTAAAATATACACTATGTTTATATTTAGGATCTACCTTTTTCATATAGTAAAATCCTTTATTTATAAAACGATTAGCTGTCTTTATTTTTTTCTGATATCTTTGTTGTATATTATAATTACAAATAATTCTAATACATAAAGTTTTATAAACTTCAGTTAATTCTTTTTTATTTTCTACTAACCTTCCAATAATATCTAAAATTTTAAATATATCAAAAATTCTTTCATCCCTAATTGTTGTTTCACTATTTGGATTAACAACATAATAATAAGTTTCTTTATCAAGTTTTCCTATTCTTTTTGCCTTTATTATACTTTCTATAACAAATGGAGCATCTTCATATTTTAGATTTTCTTCAAATTTGATATTTTCAATCAATTCCTTTTTATATAATTTATTCCAAGGTGCTAAATTAATATCAAAAATTAAATTAGGATTATTTTTAACATTAGTAATAGGAAAAGATTTTATTTTTTCACTTTTTATATTTTTATTATCTACATAATAATCACTAACTACTAAGTCTAACTTATTTTTTTGAGCCAAGTTATATAAATTGTCAATAGCATCATTTGGCAAATAATCATCGCTATCCAAAAAGGTAATATACTCTCCAGTTGTTTCTTTTATTCCAAAATTTCTTGTTTTTCCTATACCATGATTGCTTCTATTATAATATTTTATTCTACTATCATTTATGTATTTTTTTATAATCGAATCGGTTTTATCAGTAGAACCATCATTAATAATGACAATTTCAATATTTTTATATGTTTGACTAATTACACTTTCTAAGCATCTTTTAATTGTTTTTTCAGCATTATAACAAGGAATAATAATACTTATCATATTCTACCTCCTAAGTTAATTTTTTTTATAATACAATTTTGGATTTATTGATATAATCAATTTTTTTATTTTTCTTGAAAAAGTATCTACTAATAAATTATCAAAAATATTTTCTTTTTTCAATTTTTTTAAAAAGGCTTTATAATCCTTATGATTTAGTTCTGTTATTTTCATCAACATTGAATTAGCTAAATAACTTTTTAAAGTACTATGATCTCCAGGAAAACTATCTATTTGTTCATTAACATAAAGATAACATTCATAAAAATCATTTACTTTTTTTATTGTTTTTTGATAAGACTTATTTGTCATGATACTGTTTTCTCTTTCTACATAATCATATCCAATATAATCGATAGATGATACTGATTTTGCTTTTTCTATAACTAGTGGTGTCAATCCAAAATCCTCATGATAAACCCCTTTTTTATATTCAAAATTATTTTTAATAAAGTATTCTCTATTATATAAATAGCAACATGCGTTTTCTACATAATGATATTTCACTATTCTCTTAAAAGCTTCTATTCCATTCAAATTATTAAAGGGTTCTTCATGATAATCAATTGTGTTTTTAGATATATTTCTAACTTGAAATCTCATTAAATCTACATTTCCGTTTTTTTCAAGTTCTTTATTTAGTTCTTCTAAAAGACCTATTTCAAAGTAATCGTCGCTATCTAAAACTAAAAAATATTTACCACGAGCTTTTTTTATACCATTATTACGAGCAACACTTAATCCTTGATTTTCTTGAACAATACTTTTAACGCATTCATATTTATCCACATACATATCAATAATATCTTGACTATTATCTTTTGTTCCATCATTGACAACAATAATTTCAAAATCCTTATATGTTTGATTAATAATACTATCTAAGCTTTTTTTTAAATATGCTTCGGTATTATAAACTGGAATTATTATACTATATTTTGGCATTATACCACCTCATCAAATATTTCTTCTAGCATTTTCATTTTTTCACTATTCATTTGTTTCATATCTAGTTTTTGATATTTAAATTTATTATCTAAAATAATTTCTTTTATTTGTTTTTGCATCTTTTTAGTATCTTTAGATATTATAAATCCAAGTTTTTTTGGAATTTTAATAAATTGATCAGATACATCAATTGTTGTTACTATTTTTTTATTTAAAACAGCAGCTTCCATATATGTAACAGGAAATCCTTCATATTCTGATGTTAATAGTATATAATCTGCTTCTTTCATATATGGAAAAGGATTTTTTTGCATTCCTAAAAGTTTTACATTTTCCTCTAGTTTATTTTTGATTATATAATCCTGATAGATCTTTTTATCTGGTCCATCACCTACTATCCATAATTCAACTGAAAATTCTTTTTTTAAATTTTTCATAACTTCTAAAGCCCTAGTTATTCTTTTTGATGATTCATCTAATCTACCAACTAAAACAAATAAAATAGTTTTTGTTCTTTTTATATTTATTTTTTTAGTTGCGAGTTTTTTGATTTTTTCTTCATCTACAAAATTATTAACAACTACACATTTAGATTCTAAATTTGGAAATTTTGATAGAAAATCTTGCATTGATTCTTTTGATACAAAAAATATTTTTCTAAATTCATTTATTTTTCTTTTATTAAAAAAGTCTAAAAATTCATCATTATTTGGATAAACATTTACATAATTTCCATGTATATAAATAGAATTATTATCTGAAGAAATTCTTGATACTTTTGCGCCCATCATTGAATATGTCGCATAACAACAACTAAAATCAAAAGTATTTTTATTTAATATTATATATATAATTCTTTTTAGCAAATTAAAACTTTTTCGAATTATGACATTATTGTGATTTGATACTTTATATTCAATAACGTTAACTCTTGAATCAATTTCTTTTAATAAAACACCTTCTTTTTTTTCTAAAATCAAAGTTACATTGTATTTATCATAATTTATTCTTTTCAATAAATTAATTAGTGCGGTTTCAATTCCGCCCACATTTAAATCATAGGCCGTAAATAAAAGATTTTTCTTTTTAGAACATAATGAAATAAATATAAGTGAAACATATAAACTAACAGATGGGGCTGTCATTACATGTCCTGAAAATAGTGTTAAAACAAAGATCAAAATCAAAGTGATTATTTTAGAATATTTTTTAAACGACATATTATTTTTTAAATTTTTTAATACTTTTATTAATATGTCAATAACAATATAAAAATAAATAATAAATCCTAAAATACCATGTGAATAAAATATATCATAATAATCCATTTCAACTAATTTAGTTTTATTTTTTGGGCCCCTTATATAACCCATTCCGAATATCTTTTGAGAAGGCGAAACCTTTTTATAGATATTATTATTGTCACGATAAAATTTAACTCTTTGACTAAATATAAAATGGTCAATTATTTCAGGATTATCTACTACATCTGATACGTTTTTTATGTGAAGATAATTCATATGAATTTTAATATTTTTATAAAAATTAGTTTTAGGAATAATTATAAATGATGAGCTTATAAAAACTATTGAAACTAAAAGTAAACAAAATAGTTTTATAAAATCTTTTTTCTTTATTAATTTTATAAAATACCATAAAGCAAATAGCACTAATGTAATAAAAAGTGATAATAAAGGCACTTTTGTGCCAATGGTTACAATAACATATAAATATAAGATTATACTTAAAACTTTAAAAAAGATATTTTTTTTATTATTTAAGATAAAATAAATAAATAAAGGTGTTATAATTCCAATAATACAGCTAACTTCATTTGCTGACATGAAAAAGCCACTTGATCCTACTTTTGTTATTTCATAACTTTTTAAGCCAACGTGTAAAATCAAAGGAATAAAAATTAAAATAATATATTCAAACATACTTATAACTAAAAGTTGTTCAAAGTTTCTCACTCTATCTTTAAACGTATATAGCGTTAACAAACAAATTGGAAAATAAAATGTCTTTAAACTCATTTTTAATTCCTGAATAAAAATTATAGTACTATCATTAAAATATTCCAAACCTAAAAACATTAATAAATAAAGTCCAATTATAAATATTAGTATTTTATTTTTTTTATTTGTTTCTTTTAAATTCAATAAACAATAAATAAAAAACAATAAAAAGATAATTCTTACCACAACACCAAAAGTAAAATTAAGGTGTAGATTATTTATAAAAATGGAATTTAATAAATCTATTATTGGATTAAATATTAATATAAAAGTTATTATTTTGTTAAAATTTAAAGATATAAATTTATTTAATTTATTCATTTAATTTCACCTCAATTTATTCAAGAAACATTTTTCTTGTTACAAAATTCCAAATCATAACAATAAACGTTGCTATTAATTTTCCAATCATATAATGAATTTTAAACACTTCTACCGACAAATACATAACAAGCAAATTAATTAATAGCCCAATTGCACTTAAAAGTGTAAAGATAATGACATCTTTAAATGATTGCTTTTTTTTGATATCAAAAACCCATTTGATACTTAAAATATAATTAACTATTATTGAAAGTAAAAAAGAAATTATTGAGGATATTAAATAGTATACATTTAAAAATTCTGTTAACAGATAAAGTGATAAATAATCGACAATAAATGCAATTACCCCAACTACTCCAAATTTAAAAAACTGACTAATTAATTTTTTCATTATTATCTCCTTGATTATGTCAATTTAAGTATACCATTTATGTAAAAAAAAAGAAAGTAATCATAATAAAAACTCTTGATTACCAAGAGTTTAATTTCTAAAATGGTCGGGATGACAGGATTTGAACCTGCAACCTCATGGTCCCAAACCACGTGCTCTACCAAGTTGAGCCACATCCCGATCTATAATGGTGCGCTCGAAGGGATTCGAACCCCTGACCTTTTGGTTCGTAGCCAAACACTCTATCCAGCTGAGCTACGAGCGCAAATGTTCTGTATAAAAAAAATAGAATTAATAAATGGTGGCTCCGAATGGAATCGAACCATCGACACAGGGATTTTCAGTCCCTTGCTCTACCGACTGAGCTACAGAGCCAAATAATAAATGGCGGTCCCGACGAGAATTGAACTCGCGATCTTCTGCGTGACAGGCAGACGTGATAACCGCTACACCACGGGACCACAAATGGTTGCGGAAGATGGATTTGAACCAACGACCTCCGGGTTATGAGCCCGGCGAGCTACCAAACTGCTCCATTCCGCGATATTATAAATGGCGGAGAAAGAGGGATTCGAACCCCCGCGCCGTTGCCGACCTGCTGGTTTTCAAGACCAGTCCCTTCAACCAGACTTGGGTATTTCTCCAAAATATTAAATGGTGCCTAAGGCCGGACTTGAACCGGCACGGGATATGACTCCCGCAGGATTTTAAGTCCTGTGCGTCTACCAATTTCGCCACTCAGGCACAAATAATGGTGTCCTGTACAGAATTCGAATCTGTGACCCTCTGATTAAAAGTCAGATGC